>Ga0209223_10002330_pt1 | contig 19217 bp, 14 predicted proteins | sample COG_06_FD_184750 | JGI IMG/M metagenome (GOLD analysis project Ga0209223, IMG submission 184750) | Pelagic Microbial community sample from North Sea - COGITO 998_met_06 (SPAdes) (version 2) | ecosystem: Environmental > Aquatic > Marine > Neritic zone/Coastal water | place: Helgoland, sampling...
CTCTAAGACACCAAATCCATCTATAACTTCGACTTTATTTTTATGAAGTAGATGCTTCACACCAGATGACAACTGTGATGCAATTTTTTTTGACCGATCCACGATCTTACTTAGATCAAAAGAAACGTTTTCAGCTTTAACACCGTAATCAGATGCCTTATTTAAAGTATCGAACACTTCCGCAGACTTCAGCATAGCCTTCGTAGGTATACAACCCCAATTTAAACAAATACCACCTAAATGTTCTTTTTCAACAAGTGCAACTGACAGTCCTAATTGTGAAGCTCTAATTGCAGCAACATAGCCACCAGGACCACCTCCCAGAACCACAATATCAAATTTTTTATCACTCATTTTTGTACGTCTACTTTCCTAGCTCATAAATTTACTCTTTAGACTATTAATACATATTAACTAAAGCAAAAAATAATAAAATCGAATTAAATTATTGATTTTAGCTTTAGATAATTTCTAATTTGGATCAAGGTGTAAGACTCTCTTCGATAGCAACTTCTTGAGAGATTTCAACAGCTACATTAGTAGCCTGTGGCATTATCGCAACGTGAGCCGTTGAGAGATCAACATCAAGAGCTGATCGTCTGGTGGCTCGGTAAAGACCATAAGCGATAATCGTAAAAAAAATGATGCATAAAATAAAAATTAATGACTCAGGCCCAAAAGTGTTCATAAGCTGCCCCGTCAGTACTGGAACAATAATACCTCCAACCCCACTCATGAATACAAGTCCTCCAGCAGCTGATGACATATCCTCAGTTCTTAAATAATCATTAGTATAAGCGATGATAACAGAATAAAGCGGGTTAGCAACTCCTCCAGCAATAAAAAATGCGAACAAAATTATATAAAAATTGTTGTGAAGAAGTAATCCTGTAAAAACACCCAGCAATCCAAATAAAGCTAATAAGATTATAAGCCTCCGACGATCCATTCTATCAGAAATAAATCCAACAGGGTACTGAAATAGAGCACCAGCGACATAAATTGATCCAACTAAAATTGAAATTTCTTTAACTGATAAGCCTTTCTCACTGCCATAAACTGCCGACATCCCAAAAAGAAGCGAATTGACCCCACCGAGTAAAATCATCGTAATTGAGCCAAGAGGCGACGCTTTGTAAAGCTCTGTTAGACTCATTCGTTTGGTAGTAGTAAAAATGGGTACTCTGCTCACGGAGAGGAGGATAGGAGCAAAAGAAATTGAAACAAGAACTGAAATTACTGCGAACAAGATAAACGAAGATGGATCCCCAAAATTTATAAGAACTTGTGCCAGTAAAATTCCAACCGTTTGAACAATCATATAAACTGACATCGCCTTACCTCTGTTTTCATTTGAGGCAGCCTCATTTAACCAACTTTCTGATGCTACATAAACACCTGAAAAACAAAACCCAACTAAAAGTCGCAAGACGAACCACGCTGTTGGATCCACGTAGATAGCAAATCCCAGGAAAGAAGCGGATATCAATGAAGCCAGGGCTGCAAATACTCTAACATGTCCAACTTGGCTAATAAGTATTGGTGCAATTTGTGAGCCTATTAACATACCTAACATGTATGCACTCATTAAATAGGACATCACATCTGGTGGAAACCCCTCAATCGACCCTCTAATTCCCAATAAGGTCCCTTGCACCCCATTGCCAACCATTAGTAATAACATTCCAAGTAGCAGTGCCCAAGCATTGCGAAGCAAGTACAGCATTATTATCCCTATTATTAATAAAATTTTACCTAAGCATCACACGACAAGATTAATATAGCTCATCCACGACACTTAAGGGTCGTAATTATTATTTTGGTAGTAACAAACAACTATCGCCATAAGAAAAAAACCGATAGTTATTTGCGACTGCATGGGTATAAAGTCTTTTTCGTTCACTATTTCCAATAAAGGCCGATATTAACATGAGCAAAGTTGATTTTGGAAAATGAAAATTAGTTATCAGACCATCAATACATCTAAAGTTGTATCCTGGTTTAATAAAAATATCAGTTTGACCATCATAAGGATTTACGATTCCACTTGACGTTGTAGCAGTTTCTAGTAACCGTAGCGATGTTGTTCCAACAGCGATAATCCTACCTCCAATATCTCTAGTTCTATTAATCTCCAAAGCAGTACTGGCACTAATTTTCCCTGTTTCCATATGCATTTTATGATCAGAGATATCTTCTGATTTCACTGGCAGAAATGTTCCAATCCCAACATGCAATGTAATAAATGACGAAGAAACACCAAATTGTGATAATGATTTTAACAGAGGCTTATCAAAATGTAATGACGCTGTTGGTGAAGCTATAGCACCAATTTTCTTAGAAAATACCGATTGATAATCCGTATTATCAGAATCCCTATAGGATCTCTTTTTTGCGATATATGGCGGTAACGGTAGTTGCCCCAATTTTAAGATTGCCACATCTAATTCATGACCACTTTTAGAAAATTTTAGTAAACATTGCCCATCAACTTTGGATACCACTTCAGCCTCAAGCGAACCGGAAATGATTATTTTATCTAAAACTTTAAGTTTCTTTAAGGGTCTACAAAGTGCTGTCCATTGATTTTTTGATATGCGCTTATTTAATAAAATTTCTATCTTAGATATCCCAGAGCCTGAGGTTGTGAAACGGTTCCGTACTCCAAAAAGTTTACCGTTCAAAACTCTAGTATCATTAAAAATCAATCTATCATTTGGTCGAAGGTATTGCGTTATTTGGTTGAACTTACTATCAATAATAGAATTTTCAGCGTAAACTAATAGTCTCGATGCAGACCGTGGACTTGCAGGCTCTAATGCTATTAGCTCCTCAGGGAGTAAATAGTCAAACTCAGTAATATTATTTAAATTGATACTCACCTAATTTAACAATTCTCGAAATTTACCCGGGGTAATTATTGAGAGTGGGTTTATAGTAAGAAGGGGATCTTGTAATTCTCCCGTTGCAAAGTAGTTAATACCAAAGAACCCTTCTCCCTCATTCCCTCCAATTAACCCTCCAACTAATGGTAGTTTTTTTACCATGCCGTTTAATGAATAAACTGGAGATAATACACCACTATAATTAATTGTTTTTTTCCTCGTTTCACGCTTTCCAGAAAGGGTGATGCCAAACGATGGGCTTGTAGCAAACCCGCTTTTTATATATAAAAAATCCTCATCTAATGCATAATCTGCCTTAATATTGTCAAAAACCATACCATTTGTACCAAGCAAATCTAATATTCCCTCGATACTGCTTAGTGAAATTAACTTAGCTAGAAATGGTGCGCCAATAACCGTCAGACTTTTTATATGTAAATCACCTTCATATTCTTTCCCAAGTTGCTGCCGAAGTTCAAAATGCATTTCTCCACCATAACCATTAGAGTATACTTTACTCCTTAGCAAAACGTCTCCTGCATTCTTAGTAAAAACTTTAAAAATTTTTCGATCAGAAGCTAAATCTATTTTAATTTTAACTTCTGGCCCACCATTTAGCAGACCAACGCCAGTACCTTTAAAGGCTTCCTTATAGTTAAAGGAACCCTTGAACGGTTCCAAAGCCAAGTCCTCTCGTACTTTTAAACTAGCAATATCTAATATTACCTTCACATTTTTTTGTGAAGAAAAAAACTGGCTTTTAGGTGCTTTTTCATAATCATACTTTTGACCATTTATTAAGAGGGAATTCTCTATTTTGCCAGTTGAGTATTTAGCATCCCCTAAAAAATAATCACTTAATTTAACTCTATTGAAATCAACTTTCTGAATCCGCTGTTTTAGATCAAAAAAAGCTACACCAGATAAGTCATAACCCTTACTAAGAAATGCAAAACTAGTCCCATTGGACTCAGTCCACCCAAGCTCAATATCACCCGGCTCCTTCCTTTTTTTTTCGAAACCAATCGACGGAATGCTAAGTTGAACGTCAGTGATATCGAATTTAAAGCGATAAATGGCAGCTCGGTTTGGAGGAAACGTTATATCTGTTTGAACGATCACCTCTCCAGAACCCGAATAACGCAAAACTTCTGAAAAATATGGTTCTAAATCATTCAGGTTTGGCTCCCACAATACTTGTAATGTGGACGATATATCTTTTATATTCACTTTGGTTAAAGTACCCAAAATTGGCTTTTGATTAAATTTACCACTAACCACTAAAGTTGTCTCTTGCTCCGAACTCACTAAACTAATCAGGTTGAGTCTCAAAGGTTTAGAATTAGTGGTTAAGTCTACTAAGCAATCTGTAAGTTTGATATTTGCAGTCAAACTAGTTTTAGTTAGCCTCTTAAGATCAATACCTAGCATTTTGGCCTCTACTGCTCCAGAAATTACTCCAAATTTAGCATATTGTTCAATTATCATTGTAAGATTGGATTCTAAGCCAAGCACTTCACTCACATCTTTTATTGTGTGACTGTTAATCTTTTTTAAATCCCCTTTAAAATCAGTTTTAATTGATAAGGTTGGACTCTTTTGTAAGTCTTGGAATTCAAATTTCGGCCTCGTTAATTTGAGGTCAAGAACCGAACTAGTGCTAGTTGCAACGCTATCAGCAGACACTGTCACACTATTTGTACTAAAATCGATATCACCATTGACTATGGAAAACGTTTCACTTATCGGGTTTGACGGTTTAAAACTCGCCTCACTAAATGTTGCATTTCCTTCGTAAATAAAGCTTGAAGATTTAGCTCGAAAAATATCAAGCCTGATATTCAAGTTTTCTACTTCATAAAATGATAGTAAATTAGTATTAACATTTTTATTAGTTATAAAATTAACCTCTTGAAAGTACGCAGGATTAACATCTATCATTTCTAATCGAACTTGATCAGTCTCATGCCCGTTGTTATCAAAAGTTATTCTTCCTTCTCCAATCAACTTACTATAACCATAGTATGCAAACCCATGATTTAAATATAATTTATTTTTATTAAGATCAAAGTTGAAGTCAAAAGTAGTTTGCACCAAATTTAAATCTGCACCAGAATTTAGGAGGCCTTTAAGCCCAAATTTAGATAAAAATAGCTTTACGCCTACAACATCAGTCATCATTAGCTCTCCTGACCCTGACGAAACAAATGCAGTGGAATCAACATTAATATTTAATAAGTTAACTTTGAGTAGATCGGCGGACGATATAAAATCGAGAGAAAGTTCTTTTAATTTAATTTCTTTCGCTGATAATAGTTCTTTCTCAAAAAGGATGTTCTTTGTTAAAACACTCCCAGAATAATTCTGAACCATACCATCGCTTCCCAGCTCTAACCTTAACGAACCTGAGATATTTGCGTCTATTTTGTTCAAGAAAGCTAACTGAGATTTTTTTCCTTTATAAAAATGAGCAGGTAAAAAGTCATATATCTCGGCTTCAACCTCTGTTAAAGCGGAGGTACTCATAAATCTTGCCTGAAATTTTACAGTAGAATCTTTATTCAAACCTTGCGATAAAATAGCCTCAAATTCTAAATTAATTTCATGATCTAAAAAATTTATGTCGATTTTGTCAACGGATGGTTGAATTCTAATATTTGACGACTCATCAAAAACTGTAAGACGAGGATTCTGTATCTGTAAAAATTTTAAATTACTCAAGCCATCCACAGGAAGAATGTCACCTATATTCTTACGAGACAGGTTAAAACCGTCTAGCTTTACTTTAAACTGATTGTTTTCCTTACGTACAATCTCAATTGGTAAATTATTTACTGTTATTGATAAATCAGTCACATCTCCAGTGAGCACACTGAGGTAATCAAATTCTACAGAAGCCTTATCAAAAAAAACTGACGTCGCCTCTGTTAAACCCTTAATTTCAATTCCAGAAATCTCAATGGTTAATTTTGATAGATTAAATGCCGTGGCTACTTTAGCTGATGAAATCCGAATATCATATCCAGGCGTTTTTTCATTAATAATTTTAATTAAATAGCCTTTGAAAAATGGAGGCGTGAACATTATGTCACGTTCTGTGATAGCTAGTAAAGCTAAGCCTAATGGCACTAATATGACCAAAGATATAGAACTATAAAACACCAACCGAAATAATTTTATAAACACTTTAAACCGTAAAAATTTTTTTGTCTCCGATTCTCAGAAAATGTATAGCCCATTCCAGTGATCAATGACACGAGAAAAGATAGTATTTACAAAAAGTTGTTGTTTATTAATTATTGAATATATAAGAATGCTAACTTTAAATCGAGGTAGATAGAAAAATGGTCTATTATAGTACAAGATCAGGCGACGTGTTGCCTGACTTCGAATTAATTTCAACTACGGGCAAGCTAGTAAGTAAGAATTCAATAGCTGGGAAAACCGTACTTTTTTTTATTTATCCTAAAGATGATACGGCGTCATGCACCAAGGAGGCGCAAGATTTTTCGAATTATGAAGCACAGTTCGCAGAACTGGGTGTCCAAGTGTTTGGTATCTCGAAGGATAGTATCCAAAGCCATAACAAGTTTTCTTCTAAATACTCTTTTACAGTAGAGCTATTATCTGATGAAAGCGTCGGCTTTATAAAATCCATGGGAGCCTGGGTAGAAAAAAAAATGTATGGAAAAACTTATATGGGTGTTGAAAGAACTAGCCTTCTAATTTCTGACCACGGAAAATTATTAAAGATTTGGCGTAGGGTTCGAGTACCCGGTCACGTTGAAGAAGTGTTGGAAACAATAAAAAAAATGGTTTAAAAAGCTTATAATGAATAAAATTATAAAATTATGAATTCTTTACTCTTATATTTGTAATTGTAATAATTTTTATGTTTTATAACTCTCTACTTGAAATACTTCTCATTTTCTGTTCATTTGTTATAAATAATTTTTTAACAAGGTGAATATAATGTTTTCGAAATCAAAACCATCTGAACCGACAGTGACATCGTCAGCAACAATGCCATCACCACCAGACAACACATTAAAAAGTACATTAAAAACAAGTTCCTTAATAGATAATTCATCAGCCCCAAAACCTAAAGCTTCACCCTCAGTGCTATCCTCTGATCTCGCTATAAAAGGTAATTTAACAACTACCGGTGATATTCAGATCGAGGGTATATTAGAAGGTGATATCAGAGCTAACTTGTTAACTGTGGGCGAAAGTGCAACCGTCAGGGGTGAGGTAATTGCGGACGATGTGGTTGTTAATGGACGTGTGATTGGCTGCGTCAGAGGGTTGAAAGTGCGCTTAACCTCTACGGCAAGGGTCGAGGGAGATGTTATACATAAGACTATTGCAATAGAAAGTGGAGCACACTTTGAAGGTTCTGTGAAACGAAATGATGATCCACTTAATAATTCAGGAAAAAAAACCTCCGTGGAGTAAATAACTTACACCTCAATGAAAGAAATCATCTTGGGATTCCGATCTAGTTTTGCCGGACACCTCTAAAGCAAGAGTAGCTGACATAAAATCAGTTAGGTCACCATCAAGGACTCTTTGACTGTTAGAGGTTTCATAGTTGGTTCTAAGGTCTTTAATTAGCTGATAGGGCTGTAAAACATAAGATCTTATTTGATTACCCCATCCAGCGTCTCCCTTGTTTTCGTGGGCAGTCTGAACTGACTGAGTCCTTTTCCTTATTTCCAGCTCATATAATCGCGATTTAAGTGCAGACATGCAGTTAGCCCGATTTTGATGTTGGGACTTCTCAGAACTTGTTACGACAATTCCAGTTGGAATATGCGTTATCCTTACTGCGGAGTCAGTTGTGTTTACGTGCTGTCCTCCAGCACCAGATGAGCGATACGTATCTACACGTATTTCTGAAGCTGGTATAACAATTTCTATATTATCATCTATTACTGGATATACCCAAACAGACGAAAATGATGTGTGTCGTCTTGAGTTACTATCAAAAGGTGAAATTCTAACTAAGCGGTGAACGCCACTCTCAGACTTTAACCAACCATATGCATTTTTCCCCTTAATTTTAAAGACAATTGATTTTAGGCCGGCTTCTTCACCTACATGTTGAGATACTAACTCAATCTTATAGTTTTGTTTCTCGGACCATCTCGAATACATTCTCGCTAGCATTGAAGCCCAGTCGCAACTCTCAGTACCCCCGGCACCAGCATTTATCTCAAGGAAACAATCGTTTGCATCAGCTTCACCATTTAAAAGTGCTTCAGTTTCTTTTAATCGCACAAGTTTTTTTAACTTTCTGAAGGCAATTTCAGTTTCATCCTGAAGCGGCTGATCATTTTCCAGTTCTGCCATTTTATAGAGTTCAGTTAAATCTTGCAGTTCTACCAAAAGGCTTTTGAAGGAAACAATATTATCCGACAGTAACTGTCTTTCTCTCATCAACTTTTTTGCATTAACTGGATTTGACCAAAGATTACTATCCTCACAGAGGACATCAAGCTCTTCGAGTTTCAGTTCAGCTGTATCCCAATTTAATCGCTTAGATAGTAAGTCTAAAGACTTGGAAATAGCAAGAATAGTATTTTCAATTTCAGCTTTCATTTACTTCTCTCAATTTTAATACTGATCTCCAGTAGTGATGGCCCCAAAGGATTTTCGTAGAAAAGATCTATCAGACAAATCTTTATTAAAACTATTGTCAAAAAATAATAAATCTTGTCCCATTCCATAGCCGCCATCCACAATACGATTTATATTGATATTTATTGGATCTTCACTCTCTCTAAATATTTCTGTAACTACTTTTGAGGTTTTGCCATTAGCAATTTCTCCAGTATCATAGTCCAAATCAAATGAGTGAGTTCCTGTAGGTGGATACCAAACAGTTGCTAACTTTTCTCTATATCCATTTTTAATAAAATTTTTAAATACGTTACCACAGAGTGAACCGCCACTAGAGTTGTGCCCCAACGACCGAGGCATATCGTAACCTATGTAACAACCTGCCACTAAGTTAGGTGTGTAACCGATAAACCAAGCGTCTCGTGCATCATTAGTTGTCCCAGTTTTCCCCGCTATTGGCAAGCCCAGTTTTCCAACTGTTTGCGACGCTGTCCCCCGTTCGACAACCCCTTGAAGCATCGAGTTAATTTGAAATATCGTTACTTGATTAACTATGCGTTTGGACATATTCAAAAAAACTGGTTTTACCTTTGTATCGTAATCGACATTTTTACAACCTAAACATTTCAAATCGCCATGTTTGTAAACCGTATTTCCGTATCTATCCTGCACAAGGTCAAAAAGTGAAGGCTCAATCTCAAAACCACTATTAGCTAAAATAGAATATGCCGTAACTAATTTTAACAGAGTTGTCTCCCCAGCTCCTAGGGAATAAGATAAAAGCTTAGGCATATCCTCATAAAGCCCAAATAGTTCCGCATATTTTTTTACTTCCTGCATTCCTAATACCTTAGCTAACCTTACAGTCATTAGATTGCGAGAGTGTTCCAAGCCTTTTCTCAAAGGAGCGACGCCAAACCAATTATTAGATGCATTTACAGGTTCCCAAATATTGTTTGCTTGTTGAACACTAATTGGGGCGTCAACTATAATTGAGTTTGGAAAAAATCCATTTTCCAGAGCACTTAAATAAACAAATGGTTTAAACAGAGATCCTGGTTGCCGTTTAGCCTGAGTTGCTCGATTAAACGAACTATAAGCATATGAAAACCCACCCTGCATTGCTAAAATTTTTCCTGAGTTAGGCTCCATGACTAAAAAGGCACCCTGAACTTCAGGTAGTTGTCTCAGCGACCAAAACCCACCTTTTTTTTGGTCTCCCTCATCCCATGAAACAAAGATAACATCCCCTAAATCAAAAGCGTCAGCTGCCTCAATAATGCTTATTTTATTTTTAAGTTTACGAGTTCGTCGCTTTAACCAATTTATTTTTCTAATATCCAACCTAACCATCTCAAAAGAATTATTCCGTTTGAAGAGTAAAACGTCAGCGTACGTATGGTATACTTTACTCACAACCGCAACAAACCAATCTTCAACTGGAACAACGATATTAAGCTCAGATAAGGAAGTAAGAATAGCTTCCTTGGACCTTAGATTATGAATAGGTATTCTTCCGATAGGTCCTCTAAAAATTTTTAAGTTTTGGTCAAAATTAATTAGCTCGTTTTGCAATGCCTCTTTAGCAACTAGTTGAACTTCTGGCTGCAGCGCCGCCCTAATTGACAGGCCGTTGGTTTCCAAAACTTCTTTATTATACTTTCTTAGTATGGTTCCTTTAATCGCATCAGTAAAATAAGAATTTTTCTTTAAAAGTGTAAAATCCTTTTTCGCAGGCAATTTGCCCAACTCAGTAATCAAATCAAATGAAATAAACTTCTGTGCAATTTCGAAAGTGATATATCCATTCTCATACAATTCCTTGATTACAAAATTTCTTCTCTGAAGAGATCGATTTTTTTGTTTAATTGGATGGTAAAAACTTGGTGCCTTCGGAAGAGCAGCTAAAAAAGCGGCTTCTCCTACATCTAATTCATCAAGTCGCTTATCAAAATAAGTAATAGCAGCTGCGGTTACCCCATATGCCCCCTGCCCTAAATAGATTTCATTTAAATAAACGGTCAAAATTTGCTCTTTATTCAAGACCTTCTCTAATCTTGACGCTAAGATGATTTCTTTTATTTTCCTCTTTCCTGTTCGCTCATTAGACAATAGAAAATTTTTCATAACCTGTTGTGTAATAGTCGAGGCACCTCTGAGTTTTTTTCCACGCAATGCCTCTATTACTGCTTTCAGCAATCCTAGTGAGTCATAACCTGGATGCTTCAAAAAATTTTTATCCTCCGCACTTATGAATGCATTTTTTATTAGAGCTGGAATATCAGTACTTGGCGTGTATATTCTATTTTTTTCACCAAAAACTGTTAGAATATTTCCTTTTTCATCATAAACTCGACTTAAAGTAGCTGGATTATAATCTTCAATCTCTTCTGCACTGGGCAGATCTACGCTATAATAAGAAAATACAAGCCACAGCAACATCCCAGAAATAGTCGATCCAAAAATAGCCAAGTTTAGCAGAATACCAAAGCAATTCATAAAATAACGAAGCAAATTAACTCCTGACTGTTCAACTCTTAACTTTACCTCTATTTTTAACCTAAATTAACCGTAATCCCAAAGAAAATATTCTAGTTATTACTTTAAATTATTCTGTTTTTAAATTTAACTTAATTTTCCAATTGAATTACGACTACAAACCGTGCTTAATGGAATTTGCGAGAGATAAAAAGGTATGATTTTCGCAACGAGATATTTTAGTATAACAGATGTTAAAGTTTAAGATAAACTTAAACCTTTATACGATTCAGCGGTGTTAAAGAAAACACAAAGTAAGAGCTTCATTAATTATGAAGTGTAGGAAATAAAACAGTTAAAGCCGACGTGGAACACTCTTCCACAAATCAAATTAAACCAGCTTAATAGCATTGTAAGGAAAAAAGTTGAGGTTTTTATTAAAGTTGAAATTCAGAATAAAACACTCAAGAGGTACGAAGCTATGATTAAAGCCAAGAATAAGAATAAAATTAAGTTAAATCAGAATTTTGACTTAATGAGTTCAAGCGAGTGTAAATGCCACAAAAGATGCTTATTGACGCGAGTCATAACGAAGAAACTAGAGTTGTAGTATTAGAATCTAAAAGAGTAGAAGACTTCGATTTTGAATCGCTCAAGAAACTGCAACTTTCAGGAAACATCTATCTAGCTAAAGTAACTAGAGTAGAGCCATCATTGCAAGCTGCGTTTCTCGATTATGGTGGGAATAGGCACGGCTTCTTGGCCTTTTCTGAAATTCACCCTGACTATTACCAAATTCCGCTCGAAGAGCGACTCACTAACAAAACGAAAGAAAGCAATGAAGGTTCATCACGAAAAGTAACGCGCAAAAAAAGTAACAATTCAAAAGCCACTGCTGTTGAAGCTAATTCTAATGAACAAATTACAAGCACTATTTTACAAGACGACGAAATTGGTCTGGATAAAGTGGATCAATCGCCCAAACTTCCCAAAAATGATGCCATTATACTCCATGAGGAAGACGAAAGCACGACCAACTCCCAAGCAGAAAGTTTAGTCAGTGATGAAAGCTTCATAAAAAAACAACACCGAAAGTTTAGGATTCAGGAAGTAATAAAAGTACGACAAATTCTACTAATACAAATTGTAAAGGAAGAACGTGGGAATAAAGGAGCTGCCTTAACCACTTATCTATCATTAGCCGGTAGGTATTGCGTTCTCATGCCAAATACACCGAGAGGTGGAGGAATTAGTAGGAAAATTACAAACCTATCAGACCGCAAAAAATTGAAAGAAATTGCTAATTCTTTGTTGGTTCCAGAAGGCTCAGGGTTAATTATACGAACAGCTGGTTCCAATCGTACAAAACTCGAAATTAAGCGAGATTATGAGTATTTAATAAGACAATGGGAACAAGTGAGAGATCTTACGCTGTCATCGATTGCACCAAGCACTATTTATGAAGAAGGTAGCCTCATCAAGAGAGCAATCAGGGATTTATACTCCAGAACTATTGATGAGATTTTGGTTGAAGGTGATCGCGGCTATCGAGAGGCAAAAGATTATATGAAGATGCTCATGCCGTCGCATGCAAAAAATGTTAGGAAATATGAAGAGACCGTTCCACTGTTCTCAAAATATCAAGTAGAGGACCATTTGGCTGCGATGTTCAATCCAATCGCACAACTAAGGTCTGGAGGATATATTGTAATAGATGTAACCGAAGCACTTGTTGCCGTTGATGTAAATTCAGGAAGGGCAACTAAAGAATCAAGCATAGAGGACACTGCACTTAAGACAAATCTTGAAGCAGCAGAAGAATTATCTCGTCAAATAAAATTGAGGGATCTAGCTGGGATAATTGTCATTGATTTTATTGATATGGAGGATAGAAAAAATAATATAGCCGTAGAAAAGCGAATTAAGGACCGTTTAAAAAATGACCGGGCAAGGACTCAAGTTGGCAGAATATCGATGTTTGGCTTACTTGAAATGTCAAGGCAACGTCTTCGTCCAGGAATGATTGAAACCAGCACTCAACCATGCGAACACTGTCATGGGACAGGAATAACCAGATCAGACGATTCGCTATCATTAGCTATTTTGCGCGAGTTGGAGGAGGAAGGTCTAAAGCAAATATATGAAACATTAGCTCTGAAGGTTCCCACAAATATTGCTAACTATATGCTAAATGAGAAGCGTGATCGTATTTGGACTATTGAAAAACGGTATAACATTGTTATTAAAATTGAGGCTCAAAATAATTTAATAAGTCCTGAGTATAGCCTAGAAAAAGTTAAAGGTCACGCAACACTTCTGGAATCAAGTAGTAGTATAAAAATTGACAATCAAATTATAAAAGATGACGAAACTGGCAAAAAGACCACTCAAGTTGAAATAACTACTAACCCCTCTGATGTCGAAACAAGCTTAGATGAAACTCAAGGGAAGAGACGTCGTCGCAGACGACGAAAACCAAAACCGCACCCAACAAACTCTATCAATGAAAATGAAATGAGCAATAGTATCAATATAGATGATACTTCTGAAATAATTAGTTCTAGGCAAAAATCTGAAATGTTAGGAACAGAACCCATCGATAATGTGTCTAAAGATAAAATAAAAAAAGAAAAAGGTACTAAGTTATCAAGCAGTGAGGCTAGAAAGAATGTCGTAAAAACCAATCAAACTCCAAACGCTGCTACATCAATAGATGAAGACCCAAAGTTAAATGCAAAAGGAAAACCTAATCCTATAAAAAAAGCTACTACAAAAAAAGTACCCCCACCAAAAGAAGCCTTAGCTTTAGAAAAAAAGGATAATAAAGTAGCAATGGTAAACTCAAAATCTAATAATAATGAAGATAAAGCCTTAGGTGAAGCCGCCCCGAAAAAACGTGGATGGTGGAATAAAACAAAAACTTAAAAAAAGGTATTACTTTTTGTTGTAACTAAGATACCAGCCTTTCAGCCGTTCTATTGCTTGACTAACTTCGTTTTGTGAGCATGCGAAAGAAAACCTAACTGTATTTTGGCCTCGCGTTCTGTCAAAATCGATACCTGGGGTAATAGCAACGCCAGTTTTTACTAAAATATCCCTAGCAAGTTTATCACTACTTGTGTTAAATTTTGAAATGTCTGCATAAATATAAAAAGCACCATCAGGTCTAACAATGTTAGAAAAGCCGAGACTAGGAAGCTGTTTCATCAACGCATCTCTATTGTTTTTATATTCTATAACTTTTGAATCAAAATTGGTGGACGAGTTTATCGAATATAATCCTAAATACTGACTGGCGTGAGAAGCACAAATGAATAAATTTTGACTTAGCTTTTCAATTGGCCGTACAAAATCTAACGGTGCAATCATCCACCCTAAACGCCAACCTGTTAGAGAAAAATATTTAGAAAATGAATTGATTACTATCGCATCATCATTTAGTTCTAAAGCAGAAACATCCTTTCCATTAAAATTTAGCCCATGATAAATTTCATCGGAAATGAAAACCATCTTCTTTTGTTTTGCCATATCTATCAATCTTTCTAACTCAGCCTTTTTTAAAGCTACTCCAGTAGGGTTTGAAGGACTTGCTACTAAAACACCTCTTGCACTACTTGCTTTTATTAAATCTACAGTTAGGTGAAATCGATTTTCAAAAGTGGTTAAGGCAATTTCTGGTACTAAATTTAAGGATTTCATTATATTTTTATAACTTGGGTATCCAGGTTCGCCTAAAAGTATTTGATCGCCGCTATCAAAAAATGTAAGAAAACTCAAAGTAAAAGCCGCTGATGAACCAGCAGTAATCACCACTCGTTCAGGATCGATATTTAATTTATAACGTTTTTTATAAAGCTCGGATATTTGCTCTCTAAGCTCTGGTAAACCTAAGGCAACAGAATAACCCAGTTGATCCGAAAACATTTTCTTTTTAAGATTATCCAGTGCTTCAACCGAAGCTCCGGAACTAGGTTGGCCAACTTCCATGTGGATTATCGACTTTCCTTCCGATTCTAACATGGATGCCTCTCGCATAATATCCATAACCAAAAAAGAATCGACTTGGCTTCTATTTGAAATTTTCAACTTACAACTCTCTAGTTATCTTTAATATATCATGATATGAGTCTTATTAAGAGGGTTCTAACTGAAAGTAAAAAAATGATCACCTGTAAAATTCAAAAAATTTCATGAAAACAATTTTATTGGCAATAACTTTATTATTGTTACTTACATTTACTAGCACTCTCATAACGCATGCTCAGGCTACAGAGCAGCCATCTGACGATACTATTCGGAAGTTCATTCTTGCTAATCCTGAAATTATCCTGGAGTCTTTGAAAAGATATGAAGAAAAAGTAGAAGCTGGTACAAAAACAATAGAGCAACAAATTATAAAAAAAGAACTTGCATTGATCGCCACAAATAATACGTCTTACATAGGAGGGAACCCTAACGGCTCAATAACATTGATTGAATTTCTAGATTATAAATGTGGGTACTGTAAAAAAGCTCATGGTCAAATTTTAGAACTAATTAACCTCAATCCTGAAATCCGTTTCATAGTGAAAGAATTCCCAATTCTAGGCGATGAGTCATTGATTGCTTCTAAAGCAAGCGTAGCAGTGTTTCTTGACCAAGGCAGTACGGTTTATAGAAATTTTACAGAAAAATTATTAAAATTTAATGGACGTATTACTGTTGATTCAATTCAAAATTTACTTAAATCAACAGGAGGTGAGACAAAACATATTCAGGAACTTATGGAATCTAAAGCAGTTTATAATATTTTAAATTCTAATTACAATTTAGCAAAACAATTAAAAATTAGAGGTACGCCAACATTTATAATTGGCACAGAAATCGTTCGAGGTTATAAGAATGTAGAAGAATTACAAAATATAATCAACAAGGTAAAACAAATACTTTAACCTATTTCTGTAATTTACTTATAATTTTACCAGGGGGGCAAAATGACGACAAAAGGGAATAAAAGTAGTCTCGACTTAATTAAGGAATTAGTCCAGTTAATTAAAGAAAATGACCTATCAGAAATTGAACTAGAACGTAGCGATAAAGACTCCGAATCTGTTTACGTAAGAGTATCCAGACAAAATGATGTTCTATTACCTCAAGTTTCAAAATTGCAATCATCAACGCCCGCTTTGCCCATACGAAACGAAAATACAGATGGTGCAAAAGATCCCCTAAAAACGTCAACCATAGAGAATGATCCAGGTACGTTGTTATCGCCAATGGTGGGAACAGTTTACCTAGCTCCAGAACCTGATTCTAGTCCATTTGTTCAAGTTGGAGATAAGGTAACGATAGGGCAAACTATTCTTATCGTTGAGGCGATGAAAACTTTGAACCAAATACCAGCAGTAAAAAATGGCGTTGTTAAGCGAATCCTTGTCGAAGATGGAATGCCAGTCGAATATGGTAGCCCACTCGTCATAATCGAATAAGTGGAAATAGCCAATGTTGAAAAAAATCCTCATTGCTAATCGAGGCGAAATTGCACTAAGAATTATTAGAGCGTGCCAAGAATTAAAGATTAAAAGTGTTGCAGTTCATTCCACAGCAGATTCCGGTGCAATGCATGTGAGAATGGCAGATGAAAGCGTTTGCATAGGACCTCCAACAAGCACTGAGAGCTACCTTTCAATTCCCGCCATAATTACCGCCTGTGAAATTACTGGTGCAGACGGAGTCCATCCTGGCTATGGTTTTTTATCAGAAAATGCATCCTTTGCGCAAATTGTAGAGGACCACGGCATCACTTTTATTGGACCATCATCAGAGCATATTAAACTGATGGGTGATAAAATAACTGCAAAAATTACAATGAAAAAACTAGGTGTTCCATGTGTGCCAGGATCTAATGGCAGTGCCGATACTTTGGACGACGCACTTAAGTCTGCTGAGAAAATTTCGTATCCCGTTATAATAAAAGCGACCGCAGGTGGCGGCGGTAGGGGTATGAAGGTCGCACATACTATTGAAGAACTTAAAAAATTTTATCATACTACAAAACTTGAGGCAAAGAATGCATTTGGAAACGACCAAGTTTATATTGAAAAGTATTTATCAAAACCTAGGCATATCGAAATACAAATAGTTGGCGATGGAAAAGGAAACGCTGTTTATCTGGGCGAACGAGATTGCTCATTGCAACGACGCCATCAAAAAGTCTTCGAGGAAGCACCATCTCCAGCATTAGATGAGACTAGGCGTAACAAAATTGGATCGATATGTGCAAAAGCAATGTCGAGTATTCACTACTCAGGCGTCGGAACTATAGAGTTTTTGTACGAAGAAAATAAATTTTATTTTATAGAAATGAATACACGGTTACAAGTTGAGCACCCCATTACAGAAGCAATATTTCAAATTGATTTAGTACGAGAACAAATACTAATCGCTTCCGGTTCACCCCTTAGTTTTTGTCAGGACGAATTAGAAATTAAGGGACATGCAATTGAATGTAGAATAAACGCTGAGCAACTTCCTAATTTCACGCCGAGCCCTGGAAAAATTACTGCTTTTCACTCTCCGGGAGGGCTCGGGGTTAGGTTGGACAGTGCTATTTATCAAGGTTATGTAATCCCACCTTATTACGACAGTTTAATTGGAAAACTTATTATTCATGCAGAAAATAGGCAAGCCGCGTTGAACCGATTAGAACGTGCCTTGGGCGAATTAATTGTAGATGGTGTGAGTACAACCACATCACTTTTCCAAGAATTACTGTTAGAAAAAGATATTCAAGACGGAAGTTATTCAATTCACTGGCTAGAGAGTTGGTTAAAAAAACAAGAAAAAGCGGTACAAGAGTAGATAAATGAGAGATCTGCTTGCTCAAGATATCCTACTAGGGTATAGCACGGGCATTTTTCCAATGGCTAAGACTAAAACCTCCAAAGAGCTTTACTGGGTTAAACCAAAGAAACGAGGTGTCATACCAATAGGCGGGCTCCACATCTCAAAGAGCCTTAGAAAATTTATTCGCTCAGAAGATCTTCACATGAGCCTTAACCAATCTTTTTTGAATGTGTTAAATCACTGTGCAAATAGAGAGGACACATGGATTAATGATGAATTACACAAAATTTATCTTGAACTTTATCAACTTGGCCATGCAATTTCAATTGAAGTCTGGTCAAACAACAAACTGATTGGAGGTCTTTTTGGGGTAAAGATTGGCTCATGCTTTTGTGGTGAAAGCATGTTCTCAATATCAAAAAATGGATCAAAATTGGCAATGATCGTAACCATGGGTCTCTTACGATATAATAATTTTACTCTTTTTGACACCCAATTTATGACGGAACATTTAAAAACAATGGGGGGATCCGAAATCACCCAAACTGACTATGAAAAACAACTCACTATTGCTACTACGCACAACAGAAACTTTAGTAATTTTCCAAATAATTACTCATGGCCTGAAATAATACAACTTAACAACCACAAACTATAACGATAATTACTGTAATTAGTTAGGTGAGAGTTACTAGAGCTCATCCAACCCTTATAGATTTCGACACCTGTGGTGGAGTCAAAAATTTTAAGAAACGCAATGGACTCACTTCGCAAATTTTTAATATCGTAAAAACAATCAGTAAGCTCAATTTTTAGTGAGCGGAACTCAAACTCACGAAATTTTAAAACATCAATTTCATGAACTGTTCCATATATCTTATCAATTAATCGCAAATGTGCTTTGTTTGCCTGCATAGGTTCAGTTAACTCAATACTGCGATCACCTGTTGGGCTAAAAGTCTTAGGCAAGTTATCTATCAAAAGCTCAGAGAGAGGACCAACCCGGTCGAATTGGGACAAATCCAAACTTTGATTAAAAGATTGATCATTAATTGGACGCAATACTAAAGTGCTCCATATCTTTTCTTTGATTTGTGAATTCTCTACATATGAAAAATTCTTAGAGGAAGCCGCATAATTAAATATTAATAATAAAATGATAGCCCAACCGGATCTTACAATAAAATTCATTTATTAACAAATTTACCTAGTAAGTTGACAATATTCACAGAACTTTGAGTATAAAGAAACTCGTCTCCATCAACCAGATTAGTATCAGAACCACCAACGTTTAGTGAAATATATTTTTCACCAAGCAAACCGTCTGAGCTTATTATTGCTTCAGTATCATCAGGGATATTAAAGTTTTCAAATAAAGAAAACGTAGTTTTTGCAATAAAATCTTGG
>Ga0209223_10002334_pt1 | contig 19187 bp, 14 predicted proteins | sample COG_06_FD_184750 | JGI IMG/M metagenome (GOLD analysis project Ga0209223, IMG submission 184750) | Pelagic Microbial community sample from North Sea - COGITO 998_met_06 (SPAdes) (version 2) | ecosystem: Environmental > Aquatic > Marine > Neritic zone/Coastal water | place: Helgoland, sampling...
CCAGGTGAAGCCGGAGAAAGTCAGGGAACTGGAGAGCAAATACGCCAAGTGGTTATCCGATAAGCAAAAAACGACCGATAGAATGGAGTCAGGCCAATGAAACACCCCGCATATTTAAGGCATAGAATCGTCCCCGCTTTAGTGGGGATTGTTCTTGGCCTTTCCTGCTTTATCCAAGTTGTTCGGGCCAAGGTGGAGGCCCAGCAAACCATTCTCCAGTCACGGCAATCCCTGGCGGAAGATTCGTTTCGTCCCCTTTATCACTTCTCTTCTCCCAAAGGGAAATTATGGGACCCCGGCGGCTTCTGCAAATGGAAGGGAAGATACCATTTGTTCTACATCGGCTGGGGAGGAAAAGGGCACGCCGTTAGCGATGACCTGGTCCACTGGGAGGACCTTCCACCGATCCCGGAGCTCGGTGGTTTGACCGGACAGATGATCACCACCGAAGACATGGCTCTGCTGACGGTAACCAAGGCGAGAGTGGGCGTGCAGCTTGCGACTTCACGCGATCCCATGCTGCAGGAATGGGAAGTGAACACCGTGCTGCCGCTTTCTGTTCTTCAAGGATATCAGGGGCCGATCGACAGTTGTATCTGGGAGGAAGACGGCGAATTCTTCATCGGGGTGCGCAAGCAAATCTGGGAAAAGGGCTTTTATCACCTCCGCGGGGACAAGCCCGCGCTGACTGTGTTTCGTTCCAGGGACTTGAAGAACTGGGAGTACGACGGAGTGCTGATTCGAGAAGACAGTTACACCCAGCCTGGCGATGACTTTGCCTGTCCCAACTTCCTGCCCATCGGTCAGGACCGGCGGATGCTGCTCTGGTTCAATCACCCGCGTGGAGCAATGTATCAAATCGGTACTTATGACCGGCAAAAACAGGAGCAGAAGTTTGTGGGGGAATACCACGGGCAGATGCAATACGGATCGGTCAAGCTTGGGTCTCTGCATGCCCCTTCTGCTTTTTCTGATTCCTCGGCGAGCTGTATCTCCATCTTTAATGTTAGCGAAAATCGTAAGCATCAAGGCTGGGAAGGAACCATGTCGCTACCACGACAGTTATACCTGCACAAAGATTATCTAGCAGAACACACCTCCAAAAAAGGATTTCGTAATTTTTTCAGCCCACTGCAGATCAAGCCACCTGCTGGTTTGGAATCCTTGCGCTTCAATCCCGTAAAGATCGGTGCGATGAACCTCGTGGCCAACCAAGAGACTCTCATTCGCGAAGTCAATGGGAAGGCCATGGAAATAGAAGCGGTCATTGATCCGAAAGACGCTCGGGAAGTGGAGCTTTGCGTACTGCGCTCGCCCGATGGGATTGAGCAAACCAGAATTCGATTTTTTATGCAGGGTTGGCAGCGCAACAAGAACGCCCGGGCACTGAGCATCGATGTCTCCGAAGCCTCACTCTTACCTGATGTGCTGGCCCGCCCGCCCGAGACTGGACTCGTCTACCTGGAGGATAACGAGCTGCTACATCTGCGGGTCTTTGTCGACCGGAGCATCATTGAAGTGTTTGCCAACGAACGCCAATGCCTGACCATTCGTGCCTATCCCACCCGTGAGGATAGCACGGGAATTTCATTGATCGCACGCGGGAGCGAAGCGAAACTGGTTTCTCTTTCTGCCTGGCAAATGAGGAGCATTTGGCCGGAGCTCAAATTCCGGGAAGGTAAGTGAATAGAAACCAAGTCATGATTCCTTTACGACAACATATCTTGAATGCAGCTAGCTGCTTCCCTTGCTGGATCAGGATGCGCCTGTGGACTGCCTGGCAACAAGTTTTCCCTGTACCCGGACGACCCGTGCTGCCATCTCCGGGGTTTTAATTCTCGAAATCATGGTTTCCACCGCAGCGGTACCAATATCCAGGCAGGGTTGCCGGTAGGTGGTAAGCGGGGTTTTGATCAGGCTGGCATATTTAACATCATCAAAAGCTGCGATTTTCATATCTTTGGGAATGTGAACCCCCGACTTATCGAGCTCAACTAACAAGGGGGCAGCAAGGGCATCATTACAGCAGATCAATCCATCGAACCGTCTTAAGTCCGTATTCCTGACAAATTCCTCTTCGGTCCCCTCAATCAAGATTTCCTCCATTTTGTCATGCTTAAGGTCAGCCTGAAGAATTGCTTCCCGGGCACCGATCAGTCTCATGTGCACCGTACTGGCCACATGGCGCCTGGTCACAAAACCAATCTTCCTGCATCCCTGTTCAACCAAATGGGATGCGATCACAAACCCTGCCTCGATGTTGTTGGTCCCGATACGATCGTAACCGCTCATCCTCGGGGGTTGGGTGATATCACTGTCCAGCAAAACCACGGGAATCCCTGCTTTGGTAAACATCGATACAATGAGCCGGTTCTGTTCGGCCGCCTCGGGGATCAACTCCAGTGGGGTGAAAAATACCCCATCGATCTTTTTGGCGATATACTTATGAGCCAGTTGAATAGCCCGGTTAACCCCGCGATTTTCGATCGTTCCACCGCCTCCCCAAAGAAGGGTAAAGTTATGAGATTCCGCCAGGTTTGCGATTTGGCCACAGATTGGTTCAAAAATCTCCGTCTCCCCCAATGCCGGTATCAGCAATCCCAGGGTCAACTCCTTGCCCTTTAAAATCGGTGCTTTGTGCTTGATTACGAAAGTGCCGTAACCTGCCTTGCGTCCGATCACACCTTCTTTCTCCAGCCTGTTCATCACCCGGGCAACTGTGGGGCGGCTTACCTGAAACCTCTCTGCGTAGTGCAAGTCCGTGGGTAGCAATTCTCCGTCCGGGTAGTTGCTCACTGCAATTTCATCCTTCAGGGTGCGGTAAATATCCACATTCTTGTTCTTCATCTTTTCCTATTTGATCGGTTTGTTTCCAAAATCTTGTGGGGATGTGTTATTTTAAATGTAAATAAAATGCAAACAATAAGTTAATAAAAAGTTACATTTTATTTGACATTCATTTTCTAGAATTTTGACTTACATCTTTATGCAAGAGAAAAGAAAGGAAGCCGTGGTTCTCGATGTCCTCGCAGTAGGCAAACAAAGGAGGTCCTATTAAAACCTTATCCATAGGTGAAGTCCTGTGGGATATCTTCCCCGACAAAAAGGTCTGGGGTGGGGCTCCTGCTAATTTTATTTTTCACACCGCTCAGATGGGGGCCCAGGCGACTGCGTATTCAGCGGTGGGTGATGATGATCTTGGCAGAGAGATCACCCAAGCTGTTCAGGATTGTGGCATTCATTTGAAAGCCCCCGTTTTGGAGTATCCCACCGGGGTGGTGGATATTACCCTCAATGAAGACGGGAGCGCCAATTACGAATTCAATTCAAATTGCGCCTGGGATCACATCCCCCAAAGCGCAGAACTTTTGGCACTAAGCTCGGAGGCAGACCTGATTGCGTTTGGCAGTTTGGCCCAACGCTCTGAAGTAAGCCGCAAGACAATCCATCATGCTTTAAGTCAGCGCAAATCAGGCAGCAAGGTTCTGTTTGATATCAACCTTCGGCAAAATTTTTACAGTGCGGACGTGATTCAAGAGTCCTTGAATGCATGCAATTTTCTTAAGCTCAATGAGGAGGAGTTGCCCATCATTTGTGATTTACTGGAGGTGGGTAAGGAGGAGATACTGAGTACCTTCAATATACAGCTGATGATCCTTACTTTGGGAAGTAGAGGGAGCTCCATCATCACCGAAAAGGAGACCAGTTCCATGCCGGCATCGCCCTGTAAACTTGTGGATACCGTAGGTGCTGGAGACTCGTTTACGGCCTGCTTCATGATTCATTACCTCAATGGCATGCCTATTGAGCAGGCTCAAAAACAGGCTTCCGAGGTGGCCGCTTATGTGTGTAGCCATAGTGGTGCCACCGTTGAGCTACCGGAAGAACTAAGAGCTACCGCGTGCTCTTAATTTTCATTTTTCCATGGCTTACCCCGAGTGCTTTATTTCGATCAAAACATAAAAGAATCAACCAGAATACGATCAACCAATAGGAGAGATAAATGAATAAACTACTAAATATTTTACTACTTGTAGCCTGCTTTGGCTTTATCACCAGTTGTGGCGAAAAGGGAGCTTCTGAAAAAAGTGAGGCGACCAATAACAATACCAAGCAACTTGGGATCACGGTAATGACTTTGGCCAATCCCTTCTTTGTGGAATTGGCGGACGCGGCCAAAGCGGAGGCCGAAAAGCATGGATACAATGTCGTTGTTCTTTCGGGTGACGATGCCGAGAAGCAGGCCAAGCAAATGAAAGACTTTATTTCACAAAATGTGGATGCGATCATCGTGGCACCCAAAAACACCCTGGCGATTGGGGAGCCCATCAAAGCGGCCAACGCGGCAGGCATACCAGTTTTCACCGCAGATACCGGATGTTCAGACCCCGGTGCTAAAGTGGTTTCCAATGTAATGACCGATAATTACGGCGGTGGTAAGCTCGCCGCAGAAGCGATGATCAAAGGTCTGCCCAATGGAGGCAAGGTGCTCATTCTGGACTTCAAAAAAGCCCAGTCCTGCCTGTTGCGAGTCGATGGTTTTAAGGAGGTGGTTGCCGCTCATAACCAGGCTCACCCCAATAAGAAAATTGATATTGTAGCCGAGCTCGATGGCTCCGGTTCGGAAGAGCCCAGCAAGAAGGCCACCGTGGATCAACTCAATGCCACACCTGACCTTAAGGGTATTTTTGCGATCAACGATCCCTCCGCACTCGGTGCGGTGGTTGCCCTCAAAAAAGCGAACAAACTCCAGGATGTGAAAGTGGTCGGGTTTGACGGCCAGCGCATCGGTAAGGAAGCGATCTTACGGGGCGAAATCTATGCGGACCCGATTCAGTTTCCGCAAGAGATTGGCCGCCTCACAGTCCAGCAAATGCTTGCCTATAAAAATGGAGATGAAGTGCAGTCGGAAATTCTGATCCCTACCAAGCTTTACTTCCAGGAGGATGCCCAAAAGGACCCATCTCTGAAAGCAGGTAAGTAAGGATGTCTGATTCGCAAGAACTTCTCCTGCAAATGCGGGGGATTCATAAGCGATTCCCCGGAGTTCATGCCATTAAAGGCATCGATATGGACCTCTACGAGGGAGAAGTTCTTGCCCTGATGGGAGAAAATGGAGCCGGGAAAAGTACCCTGATTAAGATGCTTGGTGGGGCCCATCAACCCACAGAGGGAACCATCGAGCTTAAAGGGAAAGAAATCACCATTGAAAACCCGCAGGTTTCACAGGATTTAGGGATCGGGATCATCTACCAGGAATTCAACCTTATCCCTCACTTGACCGTTCGTGAAAATATTTTTCTCGGCAATCCCAAGAGTAAAAACGGGGTGATCCGTAAAAACGAAGAACACCGTCACGCTCAGGAACTTTTCCAAAAGATAGGTATCGAGATCGATCCAGAAGTGCTCTGCTGTAAACTAAGCACCGCCGAGCAGCAGATCGTGGAAATTGTTAAGGCCCTTTCATCTGAGGTTCGTTTGCTGGTCATGGATGAGCCCAGTGCCACCCTCACCCCACAGGAGGTCGAAGGCTTGTTTAAAATTATCCGAGATCTTAAGCAGCAAGGCATCGGCGTGATTTATATTAGCCATCGTTTGGATGAGATTTTCGACATAGCGGAGCGTGTCACCGTTCTGCGGGATGGTGAATACATCGGCACCAAAGGGATTGAGGAAATCTCCCGGCAGGAAATGATCGTAATGATGGTGGGGCGCAAAGTGGAAAATGAATTCCCCAAGCACTACCAGAAAATAGGCTCTCCTGTGCTTGAGGTCAGTCATCTGAATTCAGACGATGTGGATGACGTGTCCTTCACCGTGCATGCTGGGGAGGTGCTTGGTTTCACCGGTCTGGTTGGTGCAGGAAGAACTGAACTTATGCGGCTCATTTTCGGAGCGGATAAAAAGACCTCCGGCTCCCTTAAACTTCACGGGGAGGAAATTCATATCAACTCGCCCCGGGATGCCATCGCCAAAGGTATTGGGTTATTAACCGAAGACCGTAAGGGCCAGGGCTTGGTGCTAATGCATTCCGTTCGTGAAAATTTTGGCCTGCCCAACCTGAGGCTCTTTTCAAAAAATGGGGTGATCAATGGCTCCGAAGAAAAAAAGCGTTTTGCCCGGCACATTGAGAGCATGAAAATAAAGATTCCTCACCAGGAACAACTGGCCAAGAATCTATCCGGCGGGAATCAACAAAAAGTCGTACTGGCCAAATGGCTGGAGCAAAACTGCGATGTTATCATCATCGACGAGCCCACCCGTGGGATTGATGTTGGGGCAAAATACGAAATCTACATGCTGATCAACCAGCTCGCCGAGCAGGGCAAGGCGATCATCATGGTGAGTTCGGAACTACCCGAGGTCATCGGTATGTCCGACCGGATTGTGGTGATGCGCAGCGGCAAAATTTCCGCAATCGTTGAAGATGTTCAAAACACCACCCAGGAAATTTTACTCGATCATGCAATTCACTAATTTTTACTCATGAGACAAACACTATCCTCTCTTTTCTCGGACTATGGCATGGTCCTCGTCCTGGCTCTGCTCTTTGCCATCTTTTCCCTCACCACTCTAAAGGAGCAAACTGCGGAGGGCTACGGGGCCGGGCAGCAATTAGCTGAAAAAGCACTCAGCTCCGGGGCGACTGAACTGGTGCTGGTTGTGGGTACTTCATCCGATGACCAACTGGTTAAGGAAGGTTTGGAAGAAAGCCTGAACGGTAGGGGGATCGAGGTGCATATCATCGAAACAATCGAACCACCCCAGGCAAAAAAAGCTCTCAAAGAACTCGCCGCTACCATTCCTGCCAATACCCTGATTGCATGCAGTAAAAAAACTGGAAACTGGACTTTCTATAACAGTGTCGATCACTTCAAGGATAGTGAAGTGCTGATCCCTAAGAGCGAAACCGTTTCGACCTTTCTCAAGGCGAGCAATCTAAAAACTCTTCCCGATAAAACGGCCAAAACTGCGATCATTTCCATCGGTATGACGATGATCATCATTACCGCCGGTATCGATCTGTCCGTGGGATCTTTGGTCGCATTGGCTACGGTGGTTTCCACAATGACTTTGCAAATTGTTTTTGGAAATTCATCCAGCCCGGTGATGATTGGACTTTCCTTCCTTGCAGGCATTTCCGCGGCTGGTTTTTGCGGTTTTATTAATGGAACTTTATCGACCTTTTTTAGGATTCCACCCTTCATTGTGACCCTTGCAATGATGCTGATTGCCCGGGGAGTGGCCCTCAACCTCACCGGGAACAGAACGATCAAAGTGGGCCTGCCAGACATCTCCTGGATGGGGCAAATGCCCAACCCCATCATCCTCATGTTGTTGCTCTATGGGATCGCTTACTTTGTGATGCACAAAACCATTTTTGGGCGTCAAATCTATGCGATTGGTGGAAACGAAGAAGCGGCCCGTCTTTCGGGCGTGCCGGTCAAACGGGTATTGATTTCTGTTTATACCATTTCCGGGATCGTTGCCGGAATCGCTGGAATCGTGATGGCTTCGGAGCTCAATTCAGGCAGTGGTGAATTTGGCCAGACCTGGGAACTCAATGTGATTGCCGCCGTGGTTGTGGGGGGGACCAGCCTGATGGGCGGGCAGGGAAAAATTATCGGTACCCTGATTGGCTGTGCCATTATCGAAGTGATCAACAACGGTATGAACCTCATGGCGATCAGTTCGAATACCCAACAAATTGTTCTGGGTTGCGTAATATTAGCCGCCATCATCGTGGATAAGATCAAAAAGAAATAGAGGGAGTAAATTATGACAAAGGTCGTTGATTGCCAAAGTACACTTATCGCAAATTTTGGTATGCCCGTATGGGAAAACCCAACCGAATTTATGATGGAAGCCGTCTTCAAGCATGAGGGCATGAAGTACCGCTACATTAGCACGGAAGTGCCAGCGGATAAACTGGAAGCCGCTTTTGAGGGCGTGAAAGCCATGGGCTACAAGGGGTTTAATTGCACGCTTCCTCACAAGCAAAAGATTATCCCTTTGTTGGATGGCTTGGGTGAATCTGCCGAGCTGATGGGTGCGGTGAATTGTGTGGTGGAACGCAATGGTCAGTACATTGGGGAAAATACCGATGGCAAAGGCTACACCGAGTCCCTCAAAGAAATTACTGAAATTGCGGGAAAGACTTTGCTCATTTTGGGAGCTGGTGGGGCGGCCCGTGCTATTGCCGTGGAGTGCGCCCTCGAAAACGCAGCCAAAATCATCATTGTCAATCGTACCCCAAGCAGTGGCCAGGAGCTGGCTGAACTAATAGAGAATAAAACAGGGGCAAGCGGTGAATTTATTCCTCTGGGAGGCGAGCTGAAGATTCCCGAAGGTGTGGACATTGTGATCAATGCGACCAACATCGGGTTGTACCCAGACACCACCAAGGTGCCGATTGATATGACCACGCTTAAACCAAATATGGTCGTGTCCGATGTGATCCCTAACCCTCCGCAAACCCCCTTTATCCAGGAAGCTGCAGCCCAGGGCTGTACCACCATTGATGGCCTGGGGATGCTGGTCAATCAGGGAAAGATTGCCATCCAATACTGGTCCGGCAAAGAGGTAAGTGCCCAGGTGATGCGTCAATCCTTACTCGATCTGTTCTCCTAAACCCGAGGAAGATGTATGAAGTATTTTTTATTTGGAATCGGTGCCATCGGCTTAGCCATATCCTTTCCCATGCATAGATCTTTAGCCAAGGAAATCACCCTCAGTTCGGTCGAGAAAAATATCCGGACAGATGATCAGGTTTATAACGCTGGAGACTTTGGAGTGAGTGCCAATGCAGGCTGGTCCGTGAAGAAAAAGACACTCCATGGAGGCATGCAGGAGGGGGTGGAATTGATCACGATTGATAACGGTGAAATGGAGATCGATATCATTCCTACCCGGGGAATGAATGTAATGAGTGTGCGTGGAGAAGGCCTTACCCTTGGGTGGGATTCACCGGTCAAAGAAATTGTTCACCCCCGCAATGTGAACCTCAATTACAATGGGGGGCTGGGTTGGCTCGATTCCTTTACTGAATGGATGGTGCGTTGTGGTCTGGAATACTCGGGTCATCCGGGAGATGACAATGGACGGTTGATGACTTTGCATGGCCGCATTGCCCATATTCCAGCTTCTGAAGTGAAGATAAAAGTGGACGAACTTCCCCCGCACCGCATAAGCGTGACTGGGGTGGTCCATGAGGTTTGGTTCAAAGGGTCAAATTTTAATTTGGAAACCACGATTTCCACAATTCCTGGATCCAATACTTTTCGCTTCGACGACACGGTGACCAACAACAGTTCTCAGGAGAAAGAATTCCAGGTGCTCTATCATGCAAACTTTGCCAAAGAACTTTTGGAAAAAGGTTCACGTATGGAAGGAACGATTGCAGTGGTTCAGCCCTTCAATGATTATGCAGCGGAATCCCTTGATACTTACCAGGTTTACGATGCCCCGGCAAAAGTCTGGGCCAATGAAAAAGTCTACCAAATCACCCCATTTGCAGATCAAGATGGACTCGCTCATTTTATGCTCCTCAACCAAAAAGCGGACAAAGCGGTATCCTTTACTTTCAATGTCGATGCTCTTCCTTATTTAAGTCTGTGGAAGAATGAAGATAGCATAGAAAATGGCTATGTAACCGGGCTTGAGCCAGGAAATACTTTTCCATCCAATCGATCCTACGAGCGCAAGATGGGGCGTTTGCCCAAAATTGCTGCCGGAGAAACGATCTCTTATCAGTTGGAATATTCATTACTCTCGGACCGAAAAGAGGTGAAACAGGCCCGGGCCAAAATTGATCAACTGAAAAAGAACAGATCCGTTAAGATAATCAGGAAAGCAGCCCACTAAAGCAGGCAATCCGGGCTTGTAGGAATTGAGGCAGTTCCGACTCAAGAAATCATGAATAAGAATAAAACAAATAAGCTTCTGATAATGCTAGGAGCATGGATCCTTTTTTCGACATCAACCGAGGCCCGCAAACCGGATATTTTGTTTATCGCCATTGATGACATGAACGACTGGACGACCCTGTTTGATCAGAACAACCCGATCCAGACGCCAAACCTGGAGCGACTCGCTGCCCGTGGTACCTTTTTTAACCGGGCTTACTGTGCCTCCCCCGGGTGTAACCCGTCGCGAACCGCGATTATGACCGGCCTGCGACCCACCACATCAGGGGTTTATCACAACGGGGATGCCTGGCGTGCGATAATTCCGGATGCTCTTTCCCTGCCCGAATATTTCGCCAATCAAGGCGGCTATCAAACGCTGGGTGCTGGAAAGATATACCACCATGGCCATACCGGAGCCGAACCGGAAGGCCGTCCGTCGTTTCAGGAGTTCTTCAAGATGCTCCCCGTTCGCGGGCCTGGAAGAGATAGGAACTACAACGGCTATCGAAAGCAGGACAAAACCCGACTTGCCAATCCCGGATTCGACTGGGGGGTGCACGATCAGAAAATGATTGATGTCGATATGTGCGAATGGGTGGAAGCCCGCATGGAGGAAAAGCAGGACAAACCGCTCTTCCTCGCGGCCGGTATTTATAATCCACATCTGCCGTTCTATGCCGATGCCGCCACCTTCGAGCGCTATCCGAAACACAAGGTCAAACTGCCGCCCATGCTGGATGGCGATATGGATGATGTCGGCCAAGTCGGCATCCGGATGACTGATAAGGAATCCTTTGTTTATGATCAAACCTCGAAGGCCGATCCGGATTCACCCAAATCGTTGCACCGCATGGTTCAGTGTTACCAGGCCGCGTCGGACTATGCCGACCAGATGGTGGGGCGCCTGCTCGACAAGCTCGATGAGACCGGGCGGGCGGACAACACAATCATCGTGCTCTGGTCTGATCATGGCTATCACCTCGGCGACAAAGAATGCGGGGTGAAGTTCACCCTCTGGGAAAAAGCGAACCGCGTGCCCTTTATTCTGGTTGCCCCGGGAGTCGGCAAGCCCGGTTCTGTCTGCGGGGCGCCCGTCAGCCTGGTCGACATCTACCCAACCTTGGTCGAGCTCGCCGGCTTGCCTCCCAAAGCAGATAACGACGGAGCCTCCCTGGTTCCCTTACTCGCTGACCCGAATGCCGAATGGACACGCCCCGCCCTGATGACCGAGGGACGCGGCAGCCACGCGGTCCGGACCCGTGAGTTCCGCTACATCCGCTATTACGACGGCTTTGAGGAACTCTACCGTGACAACGACCCCTGGAATCACACCAACCTCGCGGCCATGCCAGAATATGCCGAGGTCCTTGACCAACACCGGACCCACCTGCCGAAGACCGAAGCCCCCGGGGAACTGGCTAAACATCTGACCCGGGATAGCAAAGCCGGTAAGCAGCCGAACAAGAAATAACGACACGTTTAGAAGAATACCCAATGATCGAATCAAGACCACATCGTGCAATTCTAAGAGTAGCCGCCTTAGCGAGCCTCCTGATTGGCTCGTCAGCATGGGCCGCTACTCCCAGCACCAAACCCAACATCGTGATCATGTTCATCGACGATATGGGCTACGGGGATATCGGGCCCTTTGGCAACCAGGTCAACAAGACCCCTCACCTCGATCGGATGGCAGAGGATGGAATCAAGCTCACTCAATTTTATGTCGCCAATACAGCATGCACCCCATCGAGGGCCGCCTTGCTCACCGGAACCTACGCCCACCGCATCGGTATGGATGGTGGTAACGGCAATCTGGCAGTCACCTTCCCAGGGGACAGCCGGGGGCTAAACCCCAATGAGATCACGATTGCCGAGATGCTGCGGGAGAACGGCTACGCCACCGGGTGCTTTGGCAAGTGGCACCTGGGAGACCAACCCGAGTTCATGCCCCTTGCCCAGGGCTTTGATACTTATTTTGGCATTCCCTATTCCAATGATATGTGGCCGATCCACACGAGTAGCAACCCCATTACCAAGAGGAAGTATGAGCCCCTCCCGGTGATGAGCCAAGACCAGGCGGTGGCTCATGTCGAGGACGGAGTGGACCAGTCTTTATTGGCCGAAGTCTTCACCGACAAAGCGATTGCCTTTATCAAGAAAAACCAAAAGAAGCCCTTCTTTTGTTACATCCCTCACGCTCATGTCCACAAACCGCGCTATGCCCGGCCCGAGTATCTCAAGCGTGCCGAAGGCAACGTGGACCGTGCCCATGTGGAGGAAATCGACGACAGCACCGGGCGCGTCCTGCACACACTGAAGGATCTCAAATTAGATCGAAACACCCTGGTGATTTTCACTTCCGACAACGGCGCCGCAAGCGGCATGAGTAGTGGGCCTCTGCGGGGCGGCAAAGGCGGCCCCAAGTACGAGGGACATATGCGGGTGCCCACGCTCGCCTGGTGGCCCGGAACCATTCCGGCAGGGAGCATAAGTAAAGAAATCGGTGTCACCACCGACCTGCTTCCCTCCCTGGCCAAGCTAACCGGCTCCAAAGTTCCAGACGACCGAATCATCGATGGCAAAGACATTAGCGATGTTCTGCTTGGTAAAAAAGACGCCCAGTCCCAGCACCAGCTCCACTACTATGAAAACGAAGGAATCCGCAGGGGAGATTGGAAGCTGGTTAAAAAAGGTTCCAGGTCGGAACTGTACGATCTGTCTAAAGATCCAGGGGAAAGAAAAGATCTATCTCGCAGCCATCCTGAACTAGTCAAAGAACTGGATCGTGCTTTACAGAAACACGCCGCCAGCATTGCCGCCAATCTTCGCCCGGCTGGCTTCGCCAAACACCCCAAGCCCATCCTCAGGGAAGTGGGAGATCTACCCACCCTGAAGCAATACCTCGTAAAACAAGAGCAAGCACCATGAATAATAAAATTATGATATTTATTAATCTCTTCTCATATGTAAAAAAATTCTTTGGTATTCTCGCGGCAGTGTGCCTCCTTGCACCGGCAGCCGCCATGGGGGCCAAGGGGAATACCGACCGTCCGGCTCAGCCAAATGTAATCCTGTTGCTGGTGGATGACCTGGGTTGGCAGGATGTGAAGTGCTACGATATCGACGAGCCTTCTCCGATGGAAACCCCCAATATGGATACTTTGGCCACCCGGGGCGTGTTGTTTCGCCAAGCCTACTCAGCAGGGCCGGTCTGTGCACCGAGCCGGGCGGCGATCCTCAGTGGAATCCACCCGGCCCGGGCTCAGCATGTCGGTGTGGGCGGGGGCAATCCGCCCAATCCCCACAACCGTAAGGGCTCACGGATGATCAATCCCTGGGACCGTGGCAGCCTCGCACCGAATGTGGTCACCCTCGCCACGGCTTTGAAAAAACAGGGCTATGTCACCGGCCACAGTGGGAAGTGGCACCTTAGCAAGGGATTGACCCAGCAGCCTACCGAGGTCGGGTTTGACTGGAGTCGGGAGAACCACGGGATTCAGGAGAAGATGAAACCACATCGGATGACCGGCTTCGCTACCCGTGAAGAGAACGACCCCTACCGCCTGGATGACAACGGGTTTCCCCGTCACCAAAACAGCGAGGATGCACTGGCCTTTGTACGCCAGCATCAGGCTCAGCCCTTCTTCCTTTTTTACTGCACCTTCCTGGTTCACTCCCCGGTTCATACCCGTAGTCGGGAACTGCTCGATAAGTATGTCGAGAAGCTAGGCGTGGAGTTGCCGGAAAATCCACAGGAATGGCGCCAGGGCGGACAGACCAACCCGTTCTACTGTGCCATGGTCGAGCAACTGGATTACTACATTGGTCAGTTGTTTGCTTATCTGGAATCCACCGATGACCCGCGCTGGCCAGGCCACAAACTCAGCGAGAATACCTACATCATTTTTACCTCCGACAACGGAGGAATGGAAGGAGTGGAGGAAGATATCTTTACCGATAATTCCCCGCTCGATGAAGGTAAGCTTCATCTGCAGGAAGGGGGCGTGCGGGTTCCCCTGATCATCACTGGGCCGGGCATCGAAGTCGGACAGGAGTCGGAGGTGATGGTCAATGGTTTGGATTTTTATCCAACCATCCTCTCTCTCGTTGGCGCACCCAAAACACCACGCCCAAAATTGGACGGGTGCGATTTGTCGGCCCTGCTGCTCCAGGACCCGACCGACCCGACTTTGGTACGGGATACGACGGGTAAAGTTCGTGATACCATGATCTGGCATTTTCCCAGCAGTGTCTGGATGGAAAGCTCGATCCGTATGGGCGATTACAAGCTGATGCGCAACTACGACTTGGGCGGGCTGAACAGCCGATGGCGGCGCAACCCGGCACCCCCGCTGGAGCTCTACCGGCTCTACAATACGGAAACCGGGATTCCTATCCGGGAGGATATCGAGGAAGCGCAAAACCTCGTCGAATCCATGCCGGAAAAAGCCCGTGAACTGAACGAGCGCCTTACGGAGATGCTCACCGAGATGAAAGCCACCTACCCATCGTTCAATCCCCATTACTCTGGCGAACTTTTTCACAAGAACAAGGTGCCCACTGTAACCAAACACGAGCAAGACGGCAGGGCAGTCCGGGTGACCTACAAGGAGAGAGGGGCACGGGTGGCCGAGGCCAGTTTGATCTACACCACCGAGGGTACCCACCCGCGTGCGGAATGGTTTCGTCTGCCAGCAAAGCTACTGCCCGGGCAGGTGGCCGAGGTTACCTTGCCGGCTGGTGCCACACATTATTTCATCAACCTGATCGACGAGAATAATTTTCTCGTCAGCTATCCGGATTTGGAGGAGGCAAAGGAGACTCCCAAAGATTTGGCCTCAACAAATAGGACCAGGAAGAAAAAGCCCAAGGTCCATTACTCGGAGGCAGCTCTCAAGGTCCATTGATCCTTCCTTTTTTTAGGTAACTTTCCAAACGATTCACCCGCATGCCTCGCAAACTTAGCTTTCTCGCCTTGCCGAGAGTCATCCTCTATGGGGCGCTCCTGGTGACAATTTCCTTATCGGTTGGAGCCAAAGATCGGATCCTGCTCGATTTCAACATGAAGACGGAACCACCAGCGGACTGGGCGGTGGAAGGCTACGCATTCGGTACGCGCAACCCGGTCCCGGATGAGCGGCAGAAATATGCCCTCGCTACGCAAAGCCAGCGCTATGTAAAGAAAGGGCGGATGACCTCGCCTCCGTTTACCATCGAGTCGGACTACCTCAGGGTGCACTGTGCCGGGACCTATCACCCAACGAAAATGGCGGTTGTCCTGCTGGTCGATGGCAAAGACATGCGTTCCTGCTCGCCCGAGCCAGGGTACGGATTCCTGGGGGCCAAGCTGCCGCAGATCCGTTTCTTTCAGCCCCCGGACCCGGCTGAGTATTTTTTCGATGTGCGTGAGTTACGCGGAAGGCAGGCCGTGCTGGAAGTGCGTGATCAGCATTACGATGGCATTTTCTTTGAGGTGAAAATTACCGCCACGGATCGAGGTCCGGACAGGAAAGAGCAGCTCATCACCAAGCCTGTGAATTGGGTGGAGGAGCAGTTTGAGACGAAGATCGAGGATGGTTTTTTATTGGTCCCTGTTGGGCATCTTGCGGGCACGCCCTTGCAGATGGTCACGGTCGAGATTGACGGAGAAGAGAAGCTCCCGGTTCATCTTCCGATTGCCTTTGGCGATATGGAGGTTGCAGGCTACGAGGCGGTTTATGACCTCTCCCCATTTCCGTGCCAACAACTCAAGGTCACCTACCATCGCTTCGGCAAGAGCAGACCAGCGAAGTTTCTCATGCAAAAAGAGATACCTGGCAGGGAGGTGTCTGATCAAAAGCCGGCGTTTCATGTGTACAACCAGATCGGGATGCTCAATGACCCCAACGGCCTAGTTTACTACAAGGGCGAGTGGCACCTCTTTCACCAATTCAATTACAATGTCTCGCACCTCGACTGGATGCACTATGTGAGCAAGGACCTGATGCACTGGGAGGAACGCCCAATCGGTATCTTTCATGATGCACTGGGATCGATGCATTCAGGTTCTGCCGCGGTGGATGTGTTCAATACATCTGGCTGGGGAACAGCGGATGAGCCGCCCTTGGTTCTCGCATATACCTCGTCTGCAGGCAACGGGGGGGCAGATAAAATTCAGACCCAGTGTCTGGCCTACAGCACCGACGGCGGGCGAAACTTCATCAAATATGACGGCAACCCAGTCCTGGGGCGTGAGCAACATATCATCAAGGACCGCCGTGGGGATCAAAATGCCCGGGATCCGAAGATTTTCTGGTTCTCACCCACACAGGGGCGCGATGCCTATGCCAAGGATGGATACTGGGTCATGGTTCTCTTTGAGCAAAGAGGCCACAACATCTATACCTCGAACAATCTCAAGACATGGACCAAGACGGGCAGCATCGATGGCTTTCACGAGTGTCCGGAACTGTTCCCGCTGGCCGTGGACGGCGATCCGGAAAAAGTGAAATGGATCATGTATGGGGCCAAAGGCCAGTACCATATTGGTGCCTTTGATGGCAAAACCTTCAAGCCGGAGACGAAGCAACAAACCCCGATGTTCTTTGGCGACAAATGCTACGCTTCGCAGACCTTCAATAATACAGAGAAGGGCCCGGATGGGCAGCCCCGGCGTATCCAGGTCACCTGGCAGGGTGGACGCCTCGGGCAAATCTCGTTGCCCAATGAGCTGACCTTGCATCGTACACCTCTGGGCATGCGGGTGTGCCAGCTTCCTGCCAGGGAGATCGAAAACCTCTACATTCGCTCCGCAACCCTCGATGGTCTGGTTTTGGAGCCAGGTGCGGCCAACCCGCTCGAAAAGATGAAAGGCGGCCTCTACGATATCGATCTGGAAGTAGACCTCAATCAGGCAAGGCAGCTCATTCTCAATATTCGGGGAAACCGGCTGGTCATCGATGCATCCAAGGACGGACTGTCACTCAGAGATCAAATGAGGATTCCTGGCACGAAGAAACTGCACCTTCGTGTGGTGGTGGACAATACCTCGCAGGACATCTACTTCGGCGAACACGGTCTCTTCTACTCCCCCCGGATGATCAAACCCTGCAACGATCAATCGATCCGCATCGAAGCCACCGGGGGTAAGGTAACCCTAAGCAAATGCCGAGTTCACGAATTAAAATCCATTTGGTGAAAACTTCTTAAAATTAACGAAAAGCAAAACTATGAAAAAAAGAAAAGATACTCTCTTACTGGCCTTGACCGGACTTATCACTGCCAGTCTCTGCTTGCCCCTACATGCAGCGGAAGAACCAGCACAGGACATGCAAACCTTCCCGTCTTACCTCGATGTTGGGTATGACCAGAAGCACCGCCCCCAGTTCCATTTCACCTCCCGTAAAAACTGGCTCAATGACCCCAACGGCATGGTCTATTACGATGGGGAGTATCACCTCTTTTTTCAGCATAATCCAAAGGCCAATAAATGGGGAAACATGACCTGGGGCCATGCAGTAAGTAAGGACATGGTGAGATGGAAGCAGTTGCCCCATGCGATCTTGCCCTACGGTGGTGGAACGATTTTTTCCGGTACCGCTGCAGTGGATGAAAAAAACACGCTCGGCAAGCAGCAGGGTGATGTTAAGACGCTGATTGCGAGTTACACCCTGGCGATGAGGGGACCCTTCTATCAAGCAATTGCTTACAGCACAGACAAAGGGCGCACCTTCGAGCTCCTCAATGAGGGCAAAGCCGTTGTCCCCAACCAGGGCATTGAACGGGGTGAGCGGGATCCAAAGATCTTTTGGTATGAGCCGACCCAAAAATGGGTGATGATCCTCTGGGTAAAGAAAGCAGTCACTGCAAAGGACAAGCAAAGAAAGCGCTTTAAGGACGTGCCGATTGGCCCGGGCAAGGTTCGTTTCTTTACCTCCGACAATCTCACCGACTGGAAGGTGGCGAGTGATTTTGACCGCGACTGGGCCTTTGAGTGCATGGACTTTGTTCATCTCCCCGTGGACGGAGATTCCAGCAATAAGAAGTGGCTGCTCTTCGATGCCAGTTTCGACTACGAGATTGGGGAGTTTGATGGCACCACCTTCACCACCGATAAAAAAGTCGGCCTGGGAGATTACGGGCCGAACTACTACGCCGCCCAAACCTTCAACAACAGCCCGGATGGACGCACCGTGGTCATCGGCTGGATGAGGCATAGCCACTTCGACAAGGTCGGCATGCCCTTCAACCAACAGATGTCCTTCCCTACCACCATGGAACTGCGAACCACCCCGAATGGCGTCCAACTTTTCCGCTGGCCGATCCAGGAAATCGAGAGCCTCTACACCAAGAAGCATGCTTTTGAAAATACGGCCATCGCAAGACTGGCAAGATCACTGGGTGGTATCAAAACGGACCTGATTGACGCCTCCATCGAGTTTGACCCCAAGCAGACTGGAGATCTCGAATGGATCCTGCGTGGTCTCAAGGTATCCTATGTTGTGGATAAGAACTTTTTTGTTTACCAGGGGCGCCGCCTGTCCGCCCCTGCAATCGATGGCAAGGTCAAGCTTCGCGTACTCGTGGACCATGGATCGATTGAATTGTTCGCCAACGATGGGGCCGCTGTGGCTACCCACTTCGCCCTGCCAGATCCACGAAACCGAAGCATCAGCTTATCGGGTAAGGGCAATGCCACAGTTTCCATGTTGATCAACGAATTAAAGTCGAGTTGGCCTAAGAAATAATTGGGGTTCGAAAAAAAGAAATTCTTCTTTTCTGAGCATAACCTTTTGCTAACCAAGCAGAATTCCCTCACAAAATAATGAATGATTAAAAGTCACTTTTTCATTCTCGTATTTGTATGCCTCTCTACCTGCTTGTTCGCCGATAAGAAGGATGGTGAAGGCAGGCCCAATATTCTGCTCATCTCCATTGATGATCTAAATGATTGGATTGGTTGCCTAGGTGGGCACCCCCAAGCTAAGACTCCCAATATCGACCGACTGGCTGCCCGGGGTGTGCTTTTTAATAATGCCCATTGCCAGGCACCGGTGTGCAATCCCTCGCGGGCCAGTATGATGACTTCCCTTTACCCTGAAAGTACTGGGATTTACTTTCTGTCTCCCGACCTCGCCGAATCCGATGTGGCGACGGAAAACACTTTACTCCCGAGGAGGTTTGAAGAGGAGGGCTACCAGGTCACGGGAGCGGGCAAGATCTTCCACGGCAATCAAAATAAGAAATACATTCCCAATTATTCCGACAACTTTGGCGGGTTTGGTCCTCTTTCAGAAAAGA
>Ga0209223_10002341_pt1 | contig 19139 bp, 17 predicted proteins | sample COG_06_FD_184750 | JGI IMG/M metagenome (GOLD analysis project Ga0209223, IMG submission 184750) | Pelagic Microbial community sample from North Sea - COGITO 998_met_06 (SPAdes) (version 2) | ecosystem: Environmental > Aquatic > Marine > Neritic zone/Coastal water | place: Helgoland, sampling...
CAGTTGACATATTTCCTACACAATTATTAAATTCCGGTAAATTTTTAACAACTGATGGCACTACTTTAAGTTGGGCTGACGCAGCTGCAGGTGGTAATACTAATGGATTTTTATCTGGACTCACTGTAAGTGGAACTGACGAAAATGGTTTAGATTTAGCTTTCACACGTAACAATGATACTAATATTAATTTTTCTATACCAAAATATACAATTCATACTACAACATTTAATGATGGAATATTAACTATACAACAGTCTCACAATAACGATAAAACAGTTGACATATTACCTACACAATTATTAAATTCCGGTAAATTTTTAACAACTGATGGCACTACTTTAAGTTGGGCTGACGCAGCTGCAGGTGGTAATACTGATGGATTTTTATCAGGACTCACTGTAAGTGGTAGTAGTGCAAATGGTTTAGATTTAGCTTTCACACGCAACAATGATACTAATATTAATTTTTCTATACCAAAATATACAATTGATACTACAACATTTAATGATGGAACATTAACTATACAACAGTCTCACAATAACGATAAAACAGTTGACATATTACCTACACAATTATTAAATTCCGGTAAATTTTTAACAACTGATGGCACTACTTTAAGTTGGGCTGACACAGGTAATACTAATGGATTTTTATCGGGACTCACAGTAAGTGGTAGTAGTGCAAATGGTTTAGATTTAGCTTTCACACGCAACAATGATACTAATATTAATTTTTCTATACCAAAATATACAATTCATACTACAACATTTAATGATGGAACATTAACTATACAGCAGTCTCACAATAACGATAAAACAGTTGACATATTTCCTACACAATCATCAAATTCCGGTAAATTTTTAACAACTGATGGATCTACGTTAAATTGGGGAGTAATAAATACAGATATTTTACCTAGTCAAACTAATAATTCCGGTAAATTTTTGACTACTGATGGATCTTCGTTAAATTGGGTAGTAATAAATACAGATATTTTACCTACACAATCATCTAACTCTGGTAAATTTTTAACAACTGATGGAACTACATTAAGTTGGAGTGACGCTGGTAATGAATATCAAAAATTAGATATGAGTATTACTGATCCAAATGGTTATGGCAGAGGTATACGACGCGATGTAATTATAGAAAATCGTTGTTTTTCTAATGAACCAAACGCTATTTCCTTACTATTTAATGGTAAACGTGGTTCCGGTGGTGGAACAAGTGGCACTGAAGGAAATTTTCATTATAAACTACGTGAAGGAGGAGCATTAATATTTACACATATAACATATGGATTTAATTGGAATACATTTTATATGGTTGAAAGTTGGGAAACTGGTTCATATGATGCCATTTTTAAAGTTTATGGTTCGGATAATAAAGAAGATTGGATTGAATTAGCTTCCAATTCATGGAATAATTGGGATACATGGACACCTAATTCAAATGATAGTGGTATTAATTTTAATGGTTCTGGGGGTCTTGTTTATCGTAAATTAAAATGGACACAACCAGTTACTAAATATTATAGACATTATATGTTTAAATGTCATTCTGGTGAGTCTAGACATAGTTGGCAACAACATGGTTTTGATGTATCTATGGGTGCAATGTATGAAATAGAATGGGGAAGAGAATAACAATATATATTTTCAAATACTTTAAATATATATTTTCAAATATTTTAATTATTATAAATTTAAATTTAAGAAAAATTTAAATTATGTTCAGTAAAATATATGTCAACTTCAATATCTTTGGGTGATTTAGGAACAGCTATTATTAATGATAAAAATTTAGCTATTTATCCTACACAAACTAACAATGCGGGTAAATTTTTATCTACTGATGGAACAAATACTTCATGGGCCGACGGAGGTGGTAATACAGATGGATTTTTATCTGGACTTACTGTTAGTGGAAGTGGTTCAAATGGTTTAGATTTAGCTTTCACACGTGTCAATGACACTAATATTAATTTTTCTATACCAAAATATACAATTCATACTACAGCATTTAATGATGGAACATTAACTATACAACAGTTTCACAATAACGATAAAACAGTTGACATATTACCTACACAATCATCAAATTCTGGTAAATTTTTAACAACTGATGGAACTACATTAAGTTGGGGTGACGCTGGTGGTGCGTCTTCATATGGAAATTATGCACCTAATATTTCTTTATCTAAACAAATTGATCAATTAACCCTTAATGGAAATACATTAACTGCTGCTGATGGAACTACTACATATAACGCGCAAGGTATTTTATTTGGAAATCGTAATTTTACATATTATACTGAAAATACTTTAGTAAACAAAAGAGACAATAGTTCTCTTTTCCAAATAAATAATTTAATTAATGGATATCGAGAAGCCAGTTTTAGTCCATTTGATGATAGTCCTCATAATATGGTAGCTGGAGGGCATATTATATATCAACATTTAGATGGATTAGCATTAAAATTAAATCTTATTCATTTTCATTATTGGCATAATACACATGTTGATATGGATATGGCTTTATTTGGTTCTTGTGATAGAGTTAATTGGACCAAAATATTTGAGTGGAATCATAATAATGCAGGCACATATTTAGATGGTTATACTAATACTACTATTAATATTAATGGATCGGACGTCACTATACCTGCTAGAGGTTCTTCTGATCTTGTTGGGACAAAAATTTGGAATAATGCTACTGAATATACTAATCATGGAAATGCAAACGGTTGTAGAAGATATTATTTTGATAATGATAAATACTACATTTTTTATATGATGAAAAATATTGGAGCTAATCAACATCCTAACGTAAATCCACAACACAATACATCTTTTAATAGTCAACAAGAGTGGGAATTTTAATCTAATTAATATTATTTTAAGATTTATATTTATTATTATTTACCTAAATAATAATTAATATAAATTATGACTTTATTGTTCTTTGTTCACGCGCTTCACTCAGGGCTGGCTTTATTCTTCACCTTTATAGCAGTAGCAATTGAGTGGATGAAATTTACATCTTTTGCAGATTTCGACTGGACCTGAGTTTCTAGCTTTCGCTTGGACGCGGGCTTGCGCCCTCTTTGGGATATGGACGTCTGAATCTATTTTATTTTTATCTATATATTTTTGTAAGTGATCATGTAATGTGTCAGCTCCACATAATTGTCTACCATCTTCATTTTCGTAAAGTTTACAATGACTTTTATCCAGGAGTTTTGTGCCTTTTTTACCCGCCGGCGTTCTCGCTAGGACACATCTTCCTCTCCTTGAAACTCTACAATGTTCTTTTGATAAACCGGGTAGTTCTTGCCAATTGATCACGTTTTTTTTTGGCCGCTGGCGGTGCCAATCACGCACAGCAGCAGCACGTGCGGCCTCAGCCTGCGATGGTGTAGGAGGTCTGTGAGGGGTCCTAGGTGTAGCCGGACGGACATGAGGATCGGGACGGTCATGAAAAGGTGGAATTACGCGAGGGGTGCTAGGTCTGTGAGGGGTCCTAGGTGTAGCCGGACGGACATGAGGATCGGGACGGTCATGAAAAGGTGGAATCACCTGGGGACGATAAGGTGAAATCACCGGATCACTGAGTTTCGGTCTGCGAGAGGTCCTAGCTGTGCTATGGGTAGGGTTTACAATTTGAGGCATGTGGGGATTAGGGTCTGGGTACACAGGTAGCCCTGATCTATCTTGTGCTGGAAGTGTCGGCGTGCGGACCCAACCTCGGCTTTGGCGGGGGCGGTATTGCGGTCTCATCGGAAGTGAAATCCCAGACGCAATCCTATCTCTCTCTCTATCTCTCTCTCTTTCCGCCTCAAGTTCGTCGCGTAGCTGTTCAGCGGCCTGGGTCCGCTCCGCCTCGGCAGCTAATACCTTTTCCCCGCGTCTTAATGTCTCCTCAACTCTCTCTGCTAGCGCCCTTTCTGCATTGACTTGCTTCATTCGTTCTTCTCTCTCTCTATCCTGGTATCCTTTAAAGCCTTGCAGCGCTACGGGTCTTACCTGCGGTCCAAATCTGTTAGGGTCAAGCTCTTCAGGCAGCCATGGCGTACCGCCATATAATTCATTGAGATAGTTTTTCACTATATTCATTCCTTTTTTAGAATAAATAGATACTTTTCTATTTGTAGCAGGATTTATTATATTTTCATATTTATCAAACATTTATATAATATATAAATATTTTTTTTTTATATTTATAAAAAAAAAAAATAAATTTATTAAATAAATGGTAACTACCCGTGTAATCTAATTATAAATCATCTGGATCTGGACATTTGCAGTGGAGTTGATGCATTTTGCACTCTTTGCAGACTTGGACTGGAGCTGAGGCTCTAGACACTTCCGATGCTCTTGATCTAGGATTGACTATGGGTCTAGCTGTAGCTTGGATTTGGGCTAGCGCCCACCGTGGGGGCACCTTGTCTGAATCTACTTCATTATTTCGTTGATATTCTTCTAAGTGGTTATATAATGTGTTAGCTCGACATATCTGTTTATTACTATCTCTATCTTCTAAAAATTTACAATCATCTGGGTATCGGAGTTGTGCACTTTTTTTACCCATCTCCGTTCGCGCTAGGACACATCTTGCTTTCCTTGAAACTCTACATTTATCTGTTGATAAACCTATTCTTTCTATCCAGTCGATGACGTTTTTTGGTGGCTGCCTCTGGGGTATGGTGTTAGCTCTACTGGGGGGTCTAGGTCTAGCGGGACGGGGATGAAAAGGAGGAATGTGCTTTACTCCAAATGGTCGCTTTATAGGGGCTCTGCCTTGAACTGGAAATGTGCGTTGGCCTTGGCTCAGAGGACGGGCTTCCGCTCTCTTTCTCTCTCTCATCGCTGCATTGACTTGCTTCATTCGTTCTTCTCTCTGTATATCCTGGTATCCTTTAAAGCCTTGCAGCGCTACGGGTCTTACCTGCGGTCCAAATCTGTTAGGGTCAAGCTCTTCAGGCAGCTGTGATGCACCGCCATATAATTCATTGAGATAGTTTTTCACTATATTCATTCCTTTTTTTGAATGAATAGATACTTTTCTATTTGTCATGGGATTTATTATATTTTCATATTTCTCAAACATTTATATATTATATAAATATATTTTTTTTTTTATTTAAAAAAAAAAAATAAATTAATAAAATAAAATATAAAATGAAATGAGATCGGGTGGTGAGGGGTCTGGACTAAAAGGTGGAATCAGAAGCTCAGGGCCCAGCTGTCTGCGACGGCTGCTAGATCTGGCGGGACGGCCCGACGACGAGCTCTCACCTTAGGCCTCATTGGCACGCCCCCGGGGAACCCAGTCTTTATCCTCTCTGCATGTGACATATCATCAAATTTGGGGGCGGATTGAATTCTACGTATTTCTTATTCTTCATTCTATCTCTCTCTCTCCGCCGCACGGCCATGGCCTTTCCTGCCGCAGCACCGCCATGTGTTTTTCCTACCGCCGCACCGCCATGGCAGCTAATGCCTTGACACCGCCAGTCTCTGCTGCGGCAGCCTCGACATCATCCACCGATGCCTTAGTTCGAGATGCTCTTTACTTTTATTGTAATTGTCCTCTAGTATCGCCTTATACCCGCTTAATTTTTCAGGTTTAGGGGGCATGTAGGCAAGGTCATTTGTATCTTTATCATATTTATTTTTTAATTCTTTTAATTTTTCATCAATTTCTTTATTATAATTATTTCTTAATTCTTCAGGTGTCATATTCCTATTTTGGGGAAGAGGGGGGCCGGGTCGGGATATCTTTGTTTTGCGGGTTATTCCTATATTGGTGGAGGGGGGATTGGCCCAGTGTCTCGGTTTTACATCTTCCCTGCTATATAATATGCCATTTTGGTAATTTCCATAAATATTTTCTTCTCCAAAATTCATAGATACTTTCAAATCCCAGATATTCTTGGCTAGATTGAAATTGTTAATGTAAGTACTTAAATATGCAATGGCTTTAAAATATCCATCTTTATCATGTTCATCATCTCTCTTTATAAAGATATCACAATCATCTTTTATCATTTTAATGTATTTTTTTATAAATTTGTTTGTATCATTTTTTAGTTTTATCTCATCCACTTTGAAAAATGGTAAATAGACCTGTTTTTTTCTTGTAAAATCTAACACATCGAGTTTAACTCTCATAAACATCTCAATCAAATAATCTAGTTGTTTGACGTGGGCACTTTTCGATGTGGGGCGTATATTCTTTTTTGCATTTTTTACTAAATCTAATATATGTTCTTTTTTATGCGTTATAAATTGTATGCCTATAATGAGCGCGTTTATGTAATTTTGGAACCCTATAAAAACATCTTTATCGTCGTGCCGAAATTTTTTTCTTGCCTGACTCAGTAATGATTCGGAGTTATTTCTTTTTTCCGGCGTCGTGGGATCGTCTGGATCGTCTGGATCGTCTGGCTCGCTACTTCGCAAATTCATGTAAAACCAATAATCGTCTGGATCGCTACTTCGCAAATTCATGTAAAACCAATAATCGTTTCGATCGTCTGGCTCGTCTGGCAAATTCATGTAAAACCAATAATCTTCTTTAAATTTGCTAAAGGATATAATCAAGTTTTCCAGCTTAATAAATTTTTCATTTAGATGTTTTTCTAAATTATCTAAGTTAATAGAGTTATTTAGAATTTCATCTAACTTATCTGGCTTCATCATCTCAGCTTTTTTCACTCTCGACTGCACCTCCGATTCGCTTTTGATGTTGTCAATTAGTATCTGTTTCACCCAATTGAGTTTGATGTTGTTCAGTATGTCTTTTAGCCTTTTTTTTTCTTGGTTTGGGTCTTTCAATATGGTATTGGGATCCATCATAGCGATAAAGTTGGCATCAGCTTGCATTTTTCTTATAGGGGTTTCAATTTCTCTTCGCGGGAACAAGCCACTCATGGCTGGGGGTCCATAATGGAATATCTGTATTTCTGTATGGATCCTATTCCAGTTTTCAAGGTTAGAGGGGTCCAAGCCAGATCCATACAATTTATAAAGATAGTTTTTCACTATATTCATTCCTTTTTTTGAATGAATAGATACTTTTCTATTTGTAGCAGGATTAGTTATACTTTTATATTGTTCAAACATTTATATAATATAAATATTTATTTTTATTAACTTATAAAAAAAAAAAAATAAATTATTTGATAATTTATTATTAAATAAAATACGTAATGAAATGGGTCTCTAAAAGGGGAACTCTACATGGGTGAATCACGTGTAGGTCGACACGGGTGGTCAAGAAATAAGAAACAAATTTAAGAAATTCTTGTTTTGATATTAAATAGTATGTTTTCATAAAAATTTGATCAATATTTTCAGATATTTATTTCAAATTAAAAGATGTCCAAATTGATTCTTTCATCATTAAATAGTGTAAAAAGATCTTTAGCAAATAAATATAGAAGACCAAATATATCTCATATTAATGTAAAACTTAGATACAATAGAACCTATGGAGAATTGATAAAGGAAGCAGGAAATTTTACGTGTCCGATAAGTATATCAACCGCAGAAGATACAGGATATCATCATGAAGGTAAAGATAGTCAACTTACAGGAAAGTATAGAAGAAAAACATCTTATACAGAAGATACAGGCTTTATTGTTTGCACAAAAAGCGGTCTAATTGTATTAGGAATATTTGATGGTCACGGTGGTGATGCATATTCTTTTTATACAGAAAAAATAGCAAATAAATTATTTAGAAATAAATTAGATAATGAATGGAAAACTCTATATTTAAAATATAAGGGATATCCTAATGAATTGTTAGAAATAGAAAAAAATAAGAGATTAATAATTAGTAAATTAGCGATAGAAATAAATAAATTAACAGATAACATGATAGAAAAATTAGGTATTAATGGTAGTGGAACAACTGTTAATTTTGTAATAATAGATAGGTTATCACGTTCCATGTTTTCATATAATTTAGGAGATTCTAAATATATGATTATAGAACCATTTGAAAATTATAATACTTTATTTCATAAATTTAACGAAACAAATATAAATACTTACAGCAAATTTAATGATGAAAAAATAGAAAAACAAGATAAAATGCAAGTTATAAGCACAAGAGATCATAGTGCTGATAATGAAATAGAAAAAAAAAGAGCTGCTAAAATAAATGTGCCAATTTATCAAGATCGTAGAGGAACATGGCGTTTAGATGGTTGTTTAATGGTAACTGGAGGATACGGTGATAAAAGTTATAGGGGTTTACGTCGAGCATATTCAATAAATCCTAATCATGAAGATGAGGGTGAAATTTATAGAAGAGATATAATTAAAGGAAGTATAGGTATATTGACAACAGACGGTATATTCGAAAGTCTAATTGAACAAAGTGGTTTTTTAAAATTTTGTCAGCATCGTATTGATGCGATAGTAAAGTATATTTCAGAAAATAAAAATATTCCGAATTTAGCAGATGGTTTAATAAAATCACAATTAGCAGAAATAGAATCCATAGGAGGTGATTATTATATGGGTAAAATAAAATTTGGAGGAGAACCATCGCCTTGGATTAATGAATGGGATAACCATAAATTATTTGTGATTAAATTTAGTTAATAAATCTGATTAAAAATAATATCAAACTATATTTATTTTTTTAAATTATGTAAATAAATTATAAATATAATATTATGAATTACATTGACAATTACAAATATAGTGTAGAACCTTTTAAACGTGAAAGTTTAGAAAATCATCCATATTTTATAAATAATCAATCTTATCAAGAATATATAAAATTACAAAATAGTATAATACTACAAAAAGATTTAAATTCAAAGTGTAAAGATTATTGTTGTCAAATTTTATAAAATGAAATTACTTAAAGATATTTTAAGTAATTTCATTTTATATGTATATTATAAATAGTGGGGATTTATGTTTATATAATTTACTCTGTAATAGTATTGAAATTTTAATTAATTGTTTTAATAATTTTACAGATGCTTTGGATTTTATAAGAAATAATCCATATTAATTAGATATTATTAACGAATAGATGAGTTTGATTAATTGCTATTATAAACTAAATGACATTATTAATAATTATCAATAAAAAAAGTTATAAATTTGATTAATAAAATACTTGATTATATATTTAATATATATAAATGACAAACTATCTTTATTCTGGAAAAAAAAAAAAACAATATTTAATACAAAAAAAAATTAAAAAATCAAAACAATGTATAGAAAATCTAAAAATTGATAATAAAGAAAATATTGATAAAACTATTCATTTAATAAAGTCTTTTGGAGGTGAATATAATGAAAAAGATAAATCAGGACCAATTCCTTCTATATTTCAAAAAGAACCATTAGTTATGGTTGAAAATAGAAAAAATAAAGGAATTTTACCAATAGATTTATCAAAAAGAAATACATATTTAATATCTAAATCAGGGTATAATATAAATATTAATCCAAATTTATATCATCCAATACGTCCTATATGGAATTCGGAAGATAGTAAAGAAATTCATGAAAAAAAAGAACAGGATTATTTTGATAATTGGAGAAATAATGTTCAAAATGAATTTTCAAACGATGAGTGTATTATACCATTTGAAAATAACATTGATGTCTGGAGACAATTATGGAGAACAATTGAACAATCAGATGTAATAATATTAGTAATTGATATAAGGAATCCTTTATTACATATACCATTATCACTAATAGATGATATAGTTAATCATCAAAAAAAAAATATAATAGGTGTTTTGACAAAAATAGATTTAGTATCAAAAAATTTTTATAATAAATGGCTTATTTTTCTTAAAAAGAATTTTACATGTTTTTATGATTTTTTACCTTTTACCAAACAGCCAATTGATGAAGATAATGATGGTTCTAGAGGCGGAGTTGCTTCAAGATTAAAAAGATTAAAAAAAAAACCTATTAAAAATGATAAAAGGATAGAAGATATGATAAAAAAAATAATAGAAACATGTTCTATAGGTTATGATTTAAATAATTATGAACAATTACCAGGAAAAAAAAAAACAGCATCTATTACAATAGGATGTATAGGACATCCTAATGTAGGTAAATCAAGTTTACTAAATTCAATAATAGGTGATAAAGTTCTTAGTGTAAGTAGAACAGCCGGGCACACCAAACATATACAACATATATTTTTGAAAAATTCATATGGAATATGTGTTATGGATTGTCCAGGTATAATATTTCCTATGAAACAACCGCGTTATATATTAGAACTATCGGGTTTAATTCCAATTGCTCAAATCAGAGAGCCTTTAAGTGCTATAAATTTTTTAGCATCATATATAGAGTTAGAAAGATTATATGCATTAAAGTTACCTGATTGGCATCTTGATGATAATGAAAATGGATTATGGTCCAGTTTTGCAATTTGTGAAGCTTTAAGTGAAAAAAAATCATACTATACATCAAAAGGAGGAGGTTCTCCCGATATTCATCGTTCCGGTCTAGAAATTATAAAAAATTGTGTTGATGGTGCAGTATGTCTTTGTTTTAATCCTCCTATTATAGATTAATAACTATTTTTAATTAATATAAACATAAATTAATATAAACATAAATTTATATTAATTTAATGAGTAAAACTAACAGTTTAAACAGTTCTTATTTGTTAAATAAATCTACAGTTATATCAATGAATAATAATCCAATTGTTAATAAAATATTAATTCAAGAAAATATACAAAACAATAGTGATAAAAAATTAAAATATAAATTAATAAAAAAAATAGGGCAAGGAACATTTGGAAAAGTATATCTTAGTAAAATTATTGATGAAAATAATAAAGAAATTAAAGTTGCCATTAAACAAATTTACAATGATCATACTTTTTATAATAGAGAGGTAGAAATAAATAAAGTAATATTAATAGATAATCATCCAAATATTTTAAAAATGCTAGACAAATATTATGAAAATAATATAACAAATATTGTTATGGAATATATGCCAGAAAATTTTAAAAGTCTTCTAAATAAACTTTCAAGTAATAATTTAAGATTAAAATTATCAAATGCGATTAAATATATGTATCAATTGGCAAATGCATTATGTTATATTCATAAAAAAAATATTTTACATAGAGATTTAAAACCAGAAAATATATTAATAAATCCTATAAATAATACTTTAAAACTATGTGATTTTGGTTCAGCTAAAATGATTACAACTAATGATATAAATTGTACTTATATTGTTTCTAGATTTTATAGAGCACCTGAATTAATATTAGATCGTAATTTATATGATTGCAAGATAGATATTTGGTCATATGGTTGTATTTTATGTGAAATTACATTAGGTTATCCTATATTTATAGGTAATGATAATGTAGAAATGCTTGTAGAAATAATTAAAGTTTTGGGTTCAATTAAACATGAAGATATTTTATCTATGAAAAGAGATATAGAAGATACTAAAGTATTTAAATTTCCTTCAAGAAATGCAATAAAATGGAATAAAGTATTTAATGTAAATGTAAATTCTATAAATAAAATAGTAGATGTTTCTTATGGGTTAAAATATGAAAAATTGGTTTCATCAATATTATTATGGAAACCTTGTGATAGATTTAATGCACAGCAAATTATGAATAGTGATTTTTTTGAATCTTAACGGGTAAAAATAAAAAAAAAAAAATTAGAAATATAATTTATTAAAATTTTATAGCATTTACAAATATCATTAATCCTGGAATACTTTGAATTTTTTCAGATAATAATGATTGTAGATGTTTGTATTGATATGAGGTTCTAACAAGTTCGTATCTAGATATTCCTGTTTTAACGTAAGTATTTTTTCTATTAATATATTCTACAATATAATCTAATATTTTTTTTGTCTTAAATTCTGGATTAGTAGAAAAATTAACAACTAAATCTTTTAATAATAATGGTAATATAAAAGGACAATCCTTCGATGTTTTGTATGTTAAAACAGTATCTAAAGATCGAAATTGATTTTGTAAACTTTGTTCTGTTAGATATATTTGGTTCCATGATAAATTAAATTTTTCATTGACATATGATTTGATATATTTATTTTGTCTATTAGATATATAATGTAGATATAATAAAATACCATCCACACTACCGTCCGGGCTGTAAAGGCCATCGTCTCCGAAACCACCGTAATTTTTGTATGAAAGAATTTTTTTTTCAAAATCATCAAAATTAGAGTGAAATAGAACTCTAGTTCCAGTATTCTGCTTTTGAAATATTTCTACTATAATTTTGGTAAATAAAGTTGTGGAATAAGCTATTAATTTTTTAGTGCTAATTAATTTTTCAATATACATTTCACAGTCTTTATCTAATTCCTCAATCATTAACCAATTTTGTTGAGCCATTTGAGCATACATACTTTCTCTGGAAATACCTAATTTCTGTATATCCTCGTCAGTGCATGGATTTTTAAAATGTCCATAAACATGTTCTATTTGAGCAATTTGTTTTATTTGTTCTGATATATTTTTAAATATATTTTTAATTTCCTCATTATCACTATCAAATTCACTATTTAAACTTGCAATATATTGTAAAACAAATTTACATCTAGATAATAGAAAACCATCTGTAGAATCATATTCTTCAAATTCTTCAAAATTTTCGTAATATTGAGTGCTTAAAGAACTTGATCCTAGTAATTCTTGATTATACAATTTTATAGCATCGGCATGCATTCTTGCATTACTTAACAAATTTGCTAATTGATGTTTTGCTTCATTTAAATTTGCTTGAGCTTCTGCTTTTTTTTTTACTATTTCTGACCTAGTTTGTCTTTTTTTATCCCTAGATCCAGCTTCTTCAAGATTTTTTTCTAAATTTTCTATTTGTTTTTTTATTATAAGAAATTTATTAAAACATTCAACTTCAAGTTCTGTAGTTCTTCCTTCTATACCCGGATAAAGTTTTGGATTTCTATCTTCATATGGAACTTCTATATAAACTTTTCCAATATCCTCTTGTGTATCAAGATTTGAAGATTCTTTAGTCCCTGGTTCAGCATTCTCTGCGCTGGGATCCAAAATTAAACCAATTAATTCCGTTTTATCAACAGTCATTTCCATAGTAGGAGGTTCTCGAATAGATTCTTCTGAAGATTTACGAAACTCATCAAACATATTTGGTAATAATTTGTAATCAAAATCACTATATTCAGATGATGATATCATATTTATTAAGTCATTCAAACGTGAACCACTTAATTTTTTAATCATTTCATATATTATATTGCGACTAGTATCATCATTCTTCTTTGAATTAAAATATAATTGAGTAAATGAAGATAATACACTTTCGTTAATAGTAATTAATTCATCTGATGGATTTTTTATATCTATTTTGAGCGTGACCGCTTTCTTTAAGTTTAATAATAATTTAGCAAATATTATATAAATATTACCCCCAGAGACAGTTATAATTAATGGTTGACCTTCATATTGATTAAAACCATCACCACCATTCATTACATTACATATCCAAGTAAAAAAATCGCCAAAATATGATGTTTTATCTAATTGGTCTAATTGATTTATTTCTTGAAAAAATTCTAATCTAATTTTACGTTTTTCTGATTTATCATCATGTGTTATTTTTAGAATAATTTCTAATTCTTTTATAAACTTATCTATTTTAAATGAAATACCATGTTGATAACTAGATTCTATATGTAATTTTCCAAGGTCACTACTTTCTCCACATGCTACTAAATCAAAACACTCACCCTTAATTGTTGATCTTTTTTTATTTTTATCATCTAAATATTTGTAAATATGATTTTGTGCAAATAACATTAGTGATTTTTGAGGGATATCATCATATTTTACAAAAAATTCTTTTAATTTTCTGCTATCAAGTGCTTGAATTAGCTCATCAATTATATTTTCTTTTGTATATTTATTTATATTTTCGAATATATTATCAACTTTATTATCAGCCTCTCGTAAACTAATAATAAATGCATTCTTTTCTAATAACAAACGATCACATTCATCTAGCAATTTTTTTTTTCTATCTTCTAATTCTGCGGCTTTTCTTATTTCTTCTAAGCCTTTGCTGTTGCTAGATTCTAATGAAGATATAATTTCATCGAATTTTGTTAGTTCATGTTTCATTTCTTGTTCACCTTCAGAGTCACAATCTTTCATTATGGCTTCCGTTGTTACTCCTCCTATTAAATTATGATATTCATTTTTAAATTTAGATATAATTGTATTTAATTTATTTCTTTTATCTATTTTTAAATAATATTTATACAATAATAATAATACTTTTTCATTATTCATTATATATTATATTCTTTTAAAAAAATTTTAATAATATTGATTTTATTTTTTTTTTTTTTTAAATAATAATAATAATTTCATAATTAATTAATTAAGTAAATAATTCAACAAATACTTTTGTATTTATGACATTTATTATAAGTATGTTTTTGTAAATTTGAAAATAGAATAATATGTCAATTTAATTTAATAATGACAAATTTATATAAATTTAAAAAATAAATAGACTATTAATTGGGTTAAACATATTTAATATGTAACACCAATATAATTTTGTTTTATGAAATTTGAAAAAAAAAAAAAATATATAAATAGATATATATTATTTAGTATTACGGTATTTAACAAGATTTATATTACGTATTCAATATTAACATTATTAACAATATTTTTTGATTGTTTTTTCAATTTTTTTGATATATATATTAATAATGATAAAAATATAGTTAATAATGGTAATAATATTATAAGATACTCAAAATTTAAGATTTTCATAATATTATTTATATACTTTAAAGAGAAATTTATTTAAAGATATAATAAAAATAATGGTATATGTATTAATAAATATATATAAATTATGAATTTAGCAATGCAAGATAAATTATTAAAATTTAAGAAATATAATAAATACAAATATATAATGGGAAGTTATATTAAATCTATTAGACCAGAAATAGGTAAAGTAGATGTTATATCTGGAAATTATATAATTATAGATAATGTTGAAGGATTAAATGATTGGATAGATAAATCAAGAAAAGAGTTTTTAAAAACAGAAGATAATTCATATACTTTAGGTGAAATCTATAATAAATTACTTGTGCTTACTTGTGGAAATCTATATTCAGAAGAAGATATTAAACAATTAAATAAGATAGATGAATTAAAATTTTATGAATTAATTAAAAATGAAGAAATAAATATTGATAATTATTATATTTATTATTATAATATAGATTATTTATATCAAACAGATATATTATTTTTAATTTTACCATATTTGGATGAAGGTTTAATTGTTGAACAACGGAATTTTATCTCATATCAAAAATTAAAAAATAATGAAATTTATAAACATATATTAGAACATGATGTTGATTATATAATAAAAGAGAAAATAGAAGAAGATAAAACAAACACATATAAATTATATGATGTATCTCATAGTGAATATATTATTGATTAAATATGAATTAATTATAATATATTTAAAAAAATGATATATATAATATTATTAATAATAAAATAATTAAATGAATTATGATAAAATAGTGGAATTATCTTATAAAGGAGGCAACATTCATAAACAGATAGGAGATGAATTAAAATTTTTTTGTAAGCCTGGAATGCGATTATTTGAAATTCAAAATAATATTGAGAAACGTATAAAAGAGTTAACTAATTTTGATTTAGTTAATCCTACAAAGGCCGGAATAGCTTTTCCCGTAGGTTTAAGTTTAAATGAAATAGCAGCTCATGATACACCAGATAAAAATGATTTTAGATACTTAACAAAGAATGATATTTTAAAAATAGATTATGGCATAAATTTTGAAGGAGTTATAATAGATGCAGCCCAAACAATTTCCTTTAATGAAAAATATGATAATTTATTAGAAGCATCTCGTTCGGCTCGTGATCTCGCCATTAAGTTATCAGGACCGGATGCAATATTAGGAGATATTGGAACAGAAATTCAAGAACATATAGAATCATTTGAAATAGATTTGAATAATAAAAATTATCAAATAAAATCTATTAAAAATTTAACAGGACATAGTATTGATATTTATCAAATTCATGGAAAAAAATCAGTTCCAAATTTTAAGATTAATTATTCAGAAAGAATGATAAGCAATGAAATTTATGCAATAGAGTGTTTTACAAGCACACATAATAATATATTAAAAGAATTAACAAATTGCTCACATTATATGATAGATTATACAAAAGATTATAGAAATTTATCTATGGGAACTAAAGACAAAAAATTTTTAAATATAATTGAACAAAATTTTTCTACATTAGCTTTTTGTAAAAAGTGGTTAGATGATCTAAAAATACCAAAATATGAAAGGTTTTTAAAATCATTATCACAACAAGGTGTAATTAAAAAATATCCACCTATAAGTGATATTAAAGGTAGTTATACAGCTCAATTTGAACATACTATAGGTATTACAGATAAAGGAACTATTATATTCTCGTAAATAATTTATGAAATATTATAATGTATTCAAAAATATATGATCCTTTTTAAAGACAATAATGATAAAATTAATTCAAAAAGAGGAATTAAATTATTAAAATAAATGGAAAAATCATTGATAAACAAGACTAATATGAGAACTATTTTGGAAGAAGATAAAGTTATTTTAGAAGATTTAGTAAAGAAACAGAATGAATTAATAAAAAAACAAAATGATAGAATAAATCAATTAGAATTAATAATTAAATCTTATGAATCAGATAAAACTAAAATAAATTATTTTAATGAAGTTATAAAAAATATTTATATTAAATTACGATGGGTAAATAGAATATCAAAAAATTATGAATGGACTAAAAATAAACCTATTGAAATTCCTACTCTTAAAGAATTTGTTATTTTAGCATTTATGTGTTATCTACCGGTGGTATCATATGAGTTTAAATCAATTAATACTTATGGTTTAACTTTAAATACATAAATAAATATATATATTTATGTAAAGAATATGTGTTTAAATTAATTATTATGATTTAGAATTTATTTAAAATATGCTTGTTAATTATTTTTTTAAATTTTTCATCTATTGGAATCGATAAAGGAACTTGTTTATACATAGAATTTAACTCTAATATATTAATATAACCTATCTCATAAGGTAGATCTAAATTGTCGGCCATTGCAGCAAATTTTAAATCTTTCTCTACATTTAATCGCAAATTTGTTAAATTTTTAAAGAAATTAGTGTTATAAAAAGATTCCTTTGGCGTATTAAGCCATGCTTTACAAGAAAATCTTAAATTTCGTGAATCAAAAGAATCTATAAATGAAAAGATTAATATTTTAATGTTATAATTTAAAGAATTCATAAATGTTATAATATAATTATCTTTAATATATATAATATTTATAATCAAAACATAATTATAAATATTATAATAAATCCATGATGTATGAAATTAAAAATTTATAAATCTATAAAAATTAATAAAATTATTTAAGATTTATAGAAAATCTTACATATATGTATATATATATATAGATTAAATTTATTATATTAATAAATGAATAATAGACTAAATAGATTACCTGAAAAATTAATTATCTTAATCTGGAAACACTATTATAAAATTATATTAGAAAATATGAATGATATATACTTTATTAAAAATAAAAAAACAAATATAAATTTATGTAATAAAGATAAATCTAAAGATGAATATATTACTTGGAGTGAATATTATAATAATTTAAATACAGGAGGTATGATTTTTAGAAATTTATCTTACAAATATATTCCTATATGGTTAAGAAATAAAGGATGTTATAATTATTCAGGATCAAAGGAGATTCAAAAATATATGTATGATTGTTGGTATAAATTTGAATATTGGTATATATATGATAATGATACTGATATTAATAATTATCATTATATTGAATATGAAGATGATAATGAATCAGGTATAAATTTACAAAATCTATTTGAATAAATTTTCACCTTTGAACATTTAAAACGCCGATGTAATAAAATGAATATTTGTAAAGTGTAAATTACACCCTTGCCAACCTGCTCTTTTAGCATTATTACTTAGTGGTTTTCTTGGAATAATATTATCACAAGTAATATTGATGGATTTTATATGAATTATATCTAATATATTATGATTAACCTTTTCGTATAAAATTATTATATAATCTAGTTGATCTTCAATGCTTTTTAATGTAGTGTTATATTCTGCACCAATGGTTTTAAATTCATTATTTTTTTTTATATTATTATATAGGTTTTTAGTAGTATTTTTACACTTAATTTGATATTTTTTTCCACAATTTTTACATATTTGATCTGTGGATTTTGCATTTATATCACACTCTAACCAATTCATTTCATTACATTTTACACATTTAATTTTTTCACAACAATATATTTCAGCTGCTCTACCTATAATTCTGGAATTACTTTTCCATAAAGGGTTGTTTTTTTTGACTTTATCAACTTGCTGTTGCAATGACATTATAATTGATGTAAAGAATAATTATACTAATTATAATAAATCAATTTTTTATTACACCGGCGTTTTAAATATTCAAAGTTGTTAATAATATATCCTAATTATTATAAATTACTAAATGCGTTAGCCATATAAAAATATAATAATTTTTGATATTAACAAAAATTCTTTTAAAACTCTTAAAACTTTATTAGATAATGATTACAAGGTATCAACAATAGAAACCGATGAAGTATTTGTATCTATTTGTTTTCAAAAAAAAAAAAAACTATTAATATAATATATTTTAATGATTTAAAATAATTAAAAAATGGTAAAATTTTATATACGATGAATTTAATAAATTGACTTAAAGCTTAATTTAAATAACTGATTAATCTTAATTATAAGTATAAAAGAATTATTTTTAAGAATGAATGAACTAAAACTAAATAATAAATTAATAAAGGTATTAAAAACAAGTGAATTAATAAATGATTTTCACATAGTAATTCCAGAGATACAAAGAATTATAGAAATAAATAAGGTAAATGATATTGTAATGTATCAATTATAT
>Ga0209223_10002346_pt1 | contig 19102 bp, 21 predicted proteins | sample COG_06_FD_184750 | JGI IMG/M metagenome (GOLD analysis project Ga0209223, IMG submission 184750) | Pelagic Microbial community sample from North Sea - COGITO 998_met_06 (SPAdes) (version 2) | ecosystem: Environmental > Aquatic > Marine > Neritic zone/Coastal water | place: Helgoland, sampling...
CCTGAAACTTTTGGGATTGATTCTGGGACTGCTTCTCGTATTTCATTTGTAATGGTAGGTCTTTGGTGGATAGGTTTTGCACAAGTAACTTTTAGACGTTTACCTAATAATGTATTTCATAAAAAACCTGAGAAAGATTATATCTGGAAGGGGTTTAGAGAATTAAAAATTGTGTGGAATGAGATCAAGAATTACCCGACACTCAAAGGATTTTTAGGAGCCTTCTTTTTATTGAGTATTGGTGTACAAACCATTATTCTCATGGCTGCTATTTTTGGTGCTAACGAATTAGGGCTAGAGTCAACCAGTCTAATTATCACTATTTTGGTCATTCAGTTGGTGGCAATAGTAGGAGCAAGTCTGTTCTCAAGATTGTCTAAAAAACATGGAAACTTTAAAGCGTTAAAGATTACAGTATTGATTTGGATTTTAGTCTGCTTTGGAGCTTTTATGTTACATAAAGATTTACCAAATGTTGCTCTTTATTTTTACGCTTTAGGAGGGCTATTAGGAATGGTATTAGGAGCTGTACAATCGTTAACACGTTCTACATATTCTAAACTATTACCAGAGACAGAAGATCATGCAACCTATTTTAGCTTTTATGATGTTACTGAAAAGATAGCGATAGTCTTAGGAACTTTTGTTTATGGATTGCTTTATTCATTAACTGATTCAATGCAATGGAGCGTATTGTGTTTGGCTATTTTCTTTGTAGCTTCATTCATCATTTTAAGTACGTTGAAAGAGACCAAGTATGTGAAGTAAAATAAATAGCCTACTAAAACAAATTCGTTTTTAACCAGTTACTTGCTTTTGTAGATTTTCTCTTTTGATGTTTTTTTCGATTATAGAATGTAATAGTAACATCATCTTCTTCAATGTTTAGAATGCTCCAATTGTGCTGTTGTCAGCTTTAATTCCTAACCCCAATAAATTGATGTGCATCCAAGAAGAAATAAGTTGTGGAGGAGTGGTACAATCCAATTCTTTGATATACTTCACCGGAACAAATTTATTGTAATGAACATCACCTGCTAAAAAGAGAACTTTTTCTTTGTCTTCTAGGAGTTTGCATAATCGTTGTAAGTCAGATGGGTATTTATTCCAGTCTTCATTCACATTTACTCCTTTGACGTTGTTCCAAGCAAAATCATGATCGTCCCAAACAGCATGAAATCCGTTTTTTGCTCTCATTTTATCTATAAGTCGTTTAAAGCTAGCTACATTCTTAAACTGATTGATGTACTTTTGCTCCATCACAGTTTTAAACTTTTTTAGATTATATTTTTTTGGAGCTTCTATGTATTCTTTTGTAAAAGGCCAGATACCATAATCCATATAGATATTATCACCTAATAAGAACAATTAATCAGGGTCTTCATCGTAGATATAATCCCATTCTTTTTGTTCTTTAAAAGCTTCGTAACGGATACAGGAGGTAAAAGCAATCTTCATGAAGAGGCATAAAAAAACTAAGGTATAAAAAAAGCGCTGCCATAGCAACGCTTTTTGTTTTGTATTGGTAAGTAATTAAATTTGAAAACTTACACTAGCAACGATGTTTCTTCCAGTATTTAAAATATCATCAGCTTTTAATCTAGATAGATGATTGATGTATTTTGTGTCAAATAAATTATTAACACTTAATGAAGCTGTAAACTTCATTGATCCTAGTTTCACATCACCTCCCAATCCAAGGTTTACTAAATTATATTCATCGGTTGGAGTTTCAAAAGCACTAACTCTATCTTGCTCAAAGAAGGATTGTAAAGCAATAGAAGCATATCCTTGAGTTAACCAATTGCCTGCGTCAAACTCTGTTCTAAAGGTGTTTTTCCAAACATTTGCGGGAATTAAAGGAAGTGCATCTCCATTATTTTGCTCACCAATAACAATTTCGAAGCTACTTTCTAAGTGTAACCAATCTAACGGATGAGGATGCCAGTGAAATCCAAATTCACCACCATACAATTTTGCGTCATCTTGAATATAAGTGAACACAGGGTTTCCATCTTCTATAGCTCCGGTTGGTGAGATAAAAATATAATCGTTGATGTTGTTGTTAAAAACGTTAGCAAAAAATTCAACATGCTCTGTGTTGTATTCTAATGCTATATCTAGTTGTAAATTTTTTTCGTTTTTTAGATTTGAATTTCCGATTTCAAAACGATTGGTACCATGATGTACTCCGTTTGAGGTTAACTCTGCAAGATTAGGAGCTCTAAAACCACTAGCAATATTGATTCGGGCCACAATAGCATCAAATAACCTAGTTTTATATCCTAAAGAAGAAGTAAAGCTATTGTAAGATTTGTCTATGGCTTCAAAAACATGAATATCTCCATCATGATCAACTTCATGTCTTTGTGTTGTGATAGATCTGTTGTCATAACGAACTCCTAATTGCAATGAATTCTTATTCCATTGGTGATTAAAAGTTGTAAAGACTCCAAAATCATTAACATCTGCGTTTGGAATTAATATCTCTTCACCAAAATTTCGATTGGTTTGAGAAATTCCTTGAACTCCTAATAAAGCTTCAACCTTCCCTAATTTAGGCAAGTGATATTGTGCATTGTAGCTAAATGTTTTAAGATTCATTTGTAAAGCAGCTTCTTCCTCATCATGATCAGGATCAGTAGCATGATCATCATGCTCTTCAAATTCATTCCTGTCATTAAAAGTGTATCCTAAGTCGATGTCCAATTTTGAGTTTCCAAAGTAAATGTGATTGTGTAGACTTAGAATATGATTGTCAATCAATTGATAAGGTTCTGAAACTGATTTGGAATTAGATTGTGTACTTATACCTTCTGTTAATCCTAGTTCAGAGCGATTAAAATTGTATCTCAATTCAGATGAAAAAGAGTTCTTATTAAAACCTATTCCTGCTTTAAAATCGCGTTCATTAAAACGTGAGTTTGTTACTCGTTCTCCAGTTGGAATTTTATAATCAGCATGTGTAGCAAAAGTTCCTCTTGCTAAAAACTTCCAATTCTCCGAAGATGTTTTTAATCCTAATGAAGTATTTGAACCAAGTGTATTGCTAAAATATTGTTGATTAAAATTTAGCTGAGTTTTGTTGCTTGATGCAAATCTTTCAGGATTGATATATAAAACACCTCCTAAAGCATCGGAGCCATAGAGTAGAGAAGCTGGACCTTTAATTACTTCAATACTTTCAACACCAGCAGCATTGATTCCCAATCCATGCTCGTCACCAAATTGCTGATTTTCTAGACGAATTCCTTGAGTATATACCAAGACACGATTACCGCTCAGTCCTCTAATTACAGGTTTTCCAATTCCACTTCCCGTTGAGATTTGTGAAACTCCAGGAACATTTTCTAATCCTTGAATTAAGGTAGTTGCTCCAGTTTTTTGCACAGTCTTGGCTGTTAATCTTTCGACTTTCATTACGTTGTCTGATTGTAGCTTGTTAAAGGGAGTTGAAATGATAATTTCATCTACTTCAAAAACAGCTTCTTCCAACGTAATCTCAACAACCTCTTTAGAGTTGTTGAGGTAAAAATCTTTGACAACAGTTTTATATCCTAAATAAGAAAAAGAGATTTTAAAGTTTCCATTTGGAAGATTCTCTAAAGTGAATTTTCCTTCGTCATTTGTTAATGCTCCTTTGTGGAGTTGAGTAATATAAACTTCTACACCTAACAATGGTTTTTTATCGATATCAGTTATTTTTCCTGAAATACTGTTTTGAGCATGTAAAGAAAAGAATCCTAAGAAGCATAGGATTGTTATATATGTTTTCATTTGTTTTTTTTACTGTTAATAGTATAAGATTTCTCTTATTCATAGCATTATTATACAGTAAAATTCGGTGGGCCTCTGGAAGATTTTTTTGTTACATAAACCTTTACAAACCCTAAAGGTTTTTTATCAGTGTATACTTTATAAAACGTAGTAGGAATTACATCATAATCATTCGAAAAGGTCACAAGGTGATTTTCTGCTTGCAAATGACATAAAATACATTCAACATCATCTTGATGAAAATGATGTTCAACATCAGAAACACAAATAACGTTTTCATGTTGCTCAAAAGCATGAGCTAATTGAATGCTTGCTGGAAGTAGCAGCAAGCATGCTAGCAATAGGATACTATGTTTTCTAAGTTGATTTATGATTATTTCTTTTTACGAATTCTCATATTAAGTACTTCTACACCTAATGAGAAAGCGATTGCAAAATACAAATAACCCTTAGGAACTGCTCCTACAGTTTTGTTAAAAATTTCTAAATGAGATAAATGAGCTCCTTCTGCGATTAACATAAACCCAATTAGAATCAAAAATGCTAATGCAAGCATTTGTATCGTTGGATTGTTATTTACAAAAGTACTTACAGTACTGGCAAAAACCATCATAATAATCATAGAAATAATTACTGCAATAATCATGATTGTCAAAGCACCATTAACTCCATTAGTCATTCCAACGGCGGTTAGAATAGAATCAAAAGAGAAAACAATGTCAATTAAGATAATTTGGACAATTACTTTAGAGAAAGTAGATGTCTTTTTTGGAGCATTTTCATCTTCTTTTTTCTCACTTTGCTCCATTTTATGATGAATCTCTTTGGTGCTCTTATACAAAAGAAATAAACCTCCTAGGAATAAAATTAAACTCTGACCAGTGAAACCAACATTCAGCCAAGAAGAATGAACTGTCCAAAAAGGATCTTTTAAAGCAATCAAATACGAAACACTAAACAGCAATAAGATACGAGTGATCATTGCTAGAGATAATCCTAAAAAAGTTGCTTTTTTACGTTGTTCTTCAGGTAACTTACTTGCAGAAATTGAAATAAAAATAATATTATCAATTCCTAAAATGATTTCCAAAAATGTTAGTGTTAAAAGTGCTACCCAAGCATCAACGTGTAAAAATATTTCCATGCTATTCTACTTTGTAAACTGTACCGTTTTGTTTAAACTTTGAATATCCGATTTTCGCAGTGAAGTCATAAGAGTCGTTCGTGACTTTAGTTATTTGGATAAAAATAGGATCTTTGTCTAAATCAGTCTTTGGTGACTTCATACGCAAGGTATAAAAGAAGCTATTCTTCCATTTGATATAAAGTGTATCGATTCTCTTTATTTCTTTTTGAAAGCTCCCAGAATCAGTTGAAATCTCTACATACTTTGTATACTCTTCTATTTGTAAGCTATCAATTCTAGTGACAATTGTTTTGCTATAACCTTTTCCAGCTGGAATTTCAAAAACCCCTTTTTGAAAACGAGTTGCGTCGCCTTTTGGTTCTTGCTGACAAGAATTAAATAATAAAACTCCAAAACACAAAATCAGAATGTCACTTCGAGTGATTTTTGATAAAAAATCGTATCGACAAGTTCTCGATAAAAAATTGCTCTGCAATTTCACTCGAACTGACAATAGATTATTAATGATATATTGTTTCATTAAATACCAGTATAATTAGATGGAGTTATTGCTTTTAACTCACTTTTAATATCTTCTGAAACCTCTAAGGAATCTATAAAATTAGCAATTGATTGTTGATTGATTTTTTCATTGGTTCTTGTCAACCCTTTTAAAGTTTCATAAGGATTTGGATATCCTTCACGTCTTAAAATGGTTTGAATGGCTTCAGCTACAACAGCCCAGTTATTTTCTAAATCTTCTTTAAACTTCGCTTCGTTTAACAATAGTTTATTCAACCCTTTTAAAGTCGAAGCAAAAGCAATTAAAGTATGTCCAAATGGAACTCCTACATTTCTTAATACAGTGCTATCTGTTAAATCACGTTGCATTCTAGAAAGAGGAAGCTTTGCTGATAAATGTTCAAAGATTGCGTTGGCAATTCCTAAATTTCCTTCTGAGTTTTCAAAATCAATTGGATTTACCTTGTGAGGCATTGCTGATGAACCTACTTCTCCTTTTTTAATTTTTTGTTTAAAATAATCCATCGCAACATACGTCCAGATATCTCTATCTAAGTCCATTAAGATAGTATTGATTCGCTTCATCCCATCAAACAAAGAAGCCATATGATCGTAATGCTCAATTTGAGTGGTTGGAAATGAATGATACAAACCTAATTTGTTATTTACAAAGTTAGCACCAAATTCTTTCCAGTCGATAGAAGGATATGCTACCTTATGCGCATTGTAATTTCCTGTTGCACCACCAAACTTAGCAGCATTTGGTATTTGCGTTAAAAACTTTAATTGCTCTTCTAAACGAGCAACAAAAACTTCAATTTCTTTCCCTAAACGAGTTGGAGAAGCTGGCTGTCCATGAGTTCTAGCCAACATAGAAATATCAGACCACTCTATAACTAATTCTTTCAGTCTTGAAAGAACTTTATAAAATTCTACTAAATACACTTCAGAAACAGCATCTTTAATAGAAAGTGGAATTGCTGTATTATTAATGTCTTGAGATGTCAACCCAAAGTGAATAAACTCTTTGTATTTTTCCAATCCGAGTGCATCAAATTTTTCTTTGATAAAATATTCAACTGCTTTTACATCATGGTTGGTTACCTTTTCGATATCTTTTATTTTTTGAGCATCATCAGCATTAAAATTAGTATAAACCTTTCTTAATTCTGGAAATAAGCCAATATTGAAATCAGATAATTGTGGTAAAGGAATTTTGCAAAGTGCAATAAAATATTCGATCTCTACTAGAATTCGATATTTGATTAAAGCTTCTTCAGAAAAATAGTTTGCTAATTGAGCAACTTTACCGCGATAACGACCATCAATAGGAGAGATGGCATTGAGTTGAGTAATATTCATTATGGTGTTGTGTTCTAAAGCACAAAAATAGAAATTACTGTAGTCATTTCATCATAAAAAATAATTTACTTCTTATTATTAACTTTATTAAGTCTTTAATGGTATATTTTTGGTGTATAAATTAATTTCAATTGGAAGCAAAGGAGCTGAAAGACAGAGAAGATATTTTTTTATTGGTTTCAACATTTTACAATAAAGTGAAGAAGGATGATTTTATTGGGCCAATATTTCTAGAGATCATTCCCGATGAGGAGTGGAATTCACATATAGAGAAGTTAACTGATTTCTGGGAATCAACATTGTTTTTTAAAAGAGTTTATAAAGGGAATCCAATGAAAGCTCATAAAGATGTGGATACTCATTTTAATAACGGTATTACTCAAAAACACTTTGGAAAATGGTTGGAATTATGGTTTTCTACTGTAGATTCTCTTTTTTATGGAGACAAAGCTCATGAAGCCAAAGAAAGAGCAAGAAACATCGCGTCTTTACTTTTTTTTAAAATTTATGAATATAGAAAACAGGAATAGAGTTTATTTCCTTTGATGTTTTTTTATAGCCTCTAAAATATGTCTACCTCTTGCTTTACAACCTTTGCTTTCGTGAATTATTTTTGTTCTAATGATATGCTCTAACTCTGGATGTATCCAATCTCTGGTAAGACCAAAAAGGAATAATGAATTCATAGTGTAAGCGCGGACAGCTATTTTTTGAGGAGTAATTAACCAGTCAAATCCAGCTTCAATCATTTTTTCGATATGCTCTTCTTTTAAAAGTTCTTTTGTTAAATTTTCCTTTTTGTTTGTATGAGCAACAGCCAAATGTTCACAAATTTTCGCACAAGGACGTATGGCGCTATCAAAGACTAACAAACCTATCTGACTTGTAAACTGATCTAAATGAGGAAGAATTGAATTTAGATCATTGTGCGTACAAATCCATTCCAATACCCAAGCAGCTCGGATAGAAATTTTATCATCTACGTGAAAAGTTAAATCAACTAAAGGAGCAATCAATTCTTCGCGGTCAGATACAATATCTGCCACTCTTTGTCGGTTATCTCTTTTAGCATTCTCAATGTTAGTGAGTTGTTCTATTAAATAATCTCTGCTCATTTAATTTCGTTGAAAAATGTATATTTACCCTAAAGAATAAATTGATGCTAAAGATAAAAAGACTGTTTTCACTTTTGATTGTATTCGTGATTTTTTTTAGTGTTCAAGAAGTTGATGCTCAAAGAATCAATAAGTTCGATAAGAATAAAAAAAGAACAGGTATTTGGAAAAAATACTATTCTAACAAACGTGTTCGATATGTTGGACGATTTAAAGATGGAAAAGAGGTTGGGACTTTTAAATACTATGATATAACTACTTCTAGGCATCCTACAATCATCAAAGAATTTTCCTCTACTTCAGATTCAGCTTCAGTTCGTTACTTCAATTTAGATGGTAAGTTACGTACCAAAGGAACTATGGTGGGAAAGAAAAGAGTAGGGAAGTGGATTTACTATTTTCCTAATGGGAAAACATTTTCTGAAGAAACTTATGTTGAAGGGAAATTAGAAGGAGAACTTAAGAACTACTATAAGAATGGTAAAATGCTAGAGCACACTCAGTATAGTAATGGAATGAAAAATGGTTTTTCTAGAAAGTATTCTGATAAAGAGGTATTAATTGAAGAATTACATTATCTAAACGATATCTTGAATGGAGAAGGAAAGTACTATGAGCTTAATGGTAATCTAAAAGAAGAAGGTGTTTATCGAAACGGAAAGAAATATGGAAAATGGCAGTTTTACATTGGAGGTAAAAAAGTAACGCCAAAAGAGAGAAGACAAGAAAATAAAATTAATAAAAGTGATATAAAAAAGAATAAAGACAACTAAATCTTTTCTTCTTTTTTAAGATTGCTAACTGCATCAGTTTATTGAATGAATACATCAATTCTTTCAATACCAACTTCAGTAGTATTTTCGTAAATTTGCACCGAAATTATAAATAATGCAAAGAGTAATTGTAGGACTTTCTGGTGGTGTAGATAGTAGCGTAACTGCCTATCTTTTAAAAGAGCAAGGGTATGAGGTAATTGGCCTTTTTATGAAGAACTGGCATGATGACTCTGTGACTATTTCTAACGAATGCCCATGGTTAGAAGATAGCAACGATGCTTTAATCGTTGCTGAAAAATTGGGAATTCCTTTTCAAGTAGTAGATTTAAGTGAGCAATACAAAGAACGTATTGTAGATTATATGTTCAATGAGTATGAAAAAGGGAGAACACCAAATCCTGATGTTTTATGCAATCGTGAAATCAAGTTTGATGTCTTTATGGACATTGCTATGAATCTAGGAGCTGATTATGTAGCTACGGGACATTATTGCAGAAAAGATGAAGAGATCATTGATGGAAAGCCTGTCTATAAATTGCTAGCAGGAAAGGATACTAATAAGGATCAATCTTATTTTTTATGTCAGTTATCACAAGAACAATTGTCTAAAGCATTGTTTCCTATTGGAGAAATGACAAAACCTGAAGTAAGAGAAATTGCTAAAAAAGCAGATTTAATTACAGCTGAAAAGAAAGATTCACAAGGATTATGCTTTATTGGTAAAGTTCGTTTGCCTGAGTTTTTACAACAGAAATTACAACCAAAAGAGGGAGTAATTGTTCAAGTTGATAATAATTCAGATGTGTATCAAAAAAACATCCCTGTTTTTGATTCTAAAGAACAAGAACTTGATTTCTTTGCGACCAAATATCATTACGAACAACAGGATGGAAAAGTTGTTGGGAAGCATCAAGGCGCACATTATTTCACCAAAGGTCAGCGTAAAGGTTTGGCAGTTGGAGGAACCAAAGAGCCTTTGTTTGTGATTGAAACTGATGTGAATGAAAATGTAATTTATGCTGGTGAAGGGAAGCTTCACAAAGGATTGTACAGAAATGTTTTGTTTGTAACCAATAAAGAAGAGCATTGGGTACGAGAAGATTTAACTTTGAAACCTCATGAAACCATGGAAGTTCAAGCTAGAATTCGCTATAGACAGCCTTTAGAAAAAGCAACACTACATAAAGTGGAGAATGGATTGTTTGTAGAGTTTAAGAATCCACAATCAGCCATTCAAGAAGGTCAATTTGTTGCTTGGTATCAAGAAGAAGAGTTACTCGGATCGGGGGTTATCTCGTAAAATTAAATAAGCTACTGTCACCTCGAGCGGAGTCGAGAGGTCAGATAATAATATTAATAATGCTCGCATTCTCAACTCCGTTTGAAATGGCACTTGATCTAATAATAGACTTATTTTGACAAACAAAATCACACAACTTTTTAATATTCAATATCCCATTGTTCAAGGAGGAATGATTTGGGTCAGTGGCTGGAAACTAGCTTCAGCGGTTTCTAATGCTGGTGGATTAGGATTGATAGGTTCAGGATCAATGTACCCTGAGGTACTTCGAGAGCACATACAGAAATGCAAAAAGGCAACTGACAAACCTTTTGGAGTGAATGTTCCGATGCTATATCCACAGATTCAAGAAATTATGGATATCATAGTGGAAGAAGGAGTGAAAATAGTCTTTACTTCTGCTGGTAATCCTAAAACATGGACAAGCTTCTTAAAAGAGAAAGGAATCACTATGGTTCATGTAGTGAGTTCTGTAAAATTTGCTTTAAAAGCAGAAGCTGCTGGAGTTGATGCAGTAGTTTGTGAAGGATTTGAAGCTGGAGGACATAATGGACGTGAAGAGAGTACAACGTTTACTTTAATTCCGATGGTGAAAGAACAGGTAAAAATTCCTGTAATTGCTGCTGGAGGAATAGGAAACGGAAGAGGTATGTTGGCTGCTATGGTTTTAGGAGCAGATGGAGTGCAAATTGGGAGTCGGTTTGCAGCAACTATAGAATCTTCTGCGCATGAGAACTTCAAGCAAACTATTATTGATGTGAAGGACGGAGATACACATCTAACTTTAAAAGAATTAGCGCCAGTTCGTTTAGTGAAAAATAATTTTTACCAACAAGTACAAGAATTGTATCAACAGAACCCAACTGTAGATCAGATCAAAGAGCTATTAGGTAGAGCAAGAGCTAAGAAGGGGATGTTTGAAGGTGATTTGGATAATGGAGAGCTTGAAATAGGACAGATTGCTGGAATCATCCATGAAATTAAACCAGCGAAACAAGTATTGGAAGAAATCATGGAAGAATTTCAAGCAGTAAAAAATAATTTGTAGTGGACGGAAAAAATAGAAAAGATATTCAAATTGGAATTGAAGTTGCTGTTGTGCAAAAGCACCATCAGAGAACAGGAGAGCTAACAAAAGGACAAGTTAAAAGGATTTTAACCAATTCATCCAATCATCATATGGAATTAAAGTCCAATTAACCTCAGGGATTGTAGGCAGGGTAAAACAAGTTCTTTGAAGCATAAGCGTTAAGAATCATCTGTTTATCAAAAAAAAGAGAGATAGAAATTAATTTTCTAAGCTATTTTTAAGATAAATAAAAGAAAATCAATATTTTATCAAATGTTAATAAAATAAAATGTAACTTTGCGCCTCAATAAACAAAGTTGTTTGTAATTAAATAAACAACACCATTAAAACACTATTATGAGTAAAGGTATCGTAAAATTTTTCAACGAATCTAAAGGATTTGGATTCATTACTGAAGAAGGAAACAACAAAGAACATTTCGTCCATGTAACTGGATTAATCGATGAAGTTCGTGAAAACGACGAAGTTGAATTCGAATTAAAAGAAGGAAAAAAAGGATTAAACGCAGTAAACGTAAGAGTAATCTAATATATACTACTAGTTAATTTTTAAAGGTAAAGCCTGTCCAATTTGGATAGGCTTTCTTTATTTTACAGGAATTTGAATCTTATATAGTTTTTTACTTTTATTATTCAATTTGTTTTCACGCAGCCAAGGATTGTATAATTTCAATTCTTTATAATTGGTTCCATATTTTTTAGCGAAAGAAGCAATATTGCTAATTACAGTATCTACTTTAACAGTATAAGATTTTGGTAGCGTATATAAATCTTCATTCTCAAATTCAAATCCATATTGTTTCGGGTTTGATAGAATTTCTTTCAAAGCAACAATTCTAAACACATAACGAGAAGTTTCAGAGTTTAGGAGCAAGTCATAATAATCATTCACTTGCTGGGTTTTTAAGCTTCTTGCTATTCTAGCATTTCCGGCATTATAAGCAGCAGTTGCAAGTGCCCAAGTACCAAATCGTTCTTTTGATTTTTTTAAATATTCAGCAGCCACTTTCGTTGCTAACTCTAAATTATAGCGTTCATCAACATTTCTATTTACTTCCAGACCGTATTCTCTAGCAGATGATTTTAAAAAATGCCAAAAACCAGCAGCACCAGCAGGAGAGGAGTTGTTTTGTAATCCGCTTTCTGCCACAGCTAAGTATTTAAAATCGTCAGGAATTCCGTATTTTTTTAGAAGGGGTTCTATTATTGGAAAATATTTGTGTGCTCTTTTAATTAAAAGCAACCCATTTGATTGCCAATACGTATTGACTAGTAATTCGCGATCCATTCGCTCTCTAATGTCAAATCGTTCTGTTGGAACTTTTTCTCCAGCAAATGTTAATCCTTCTGGAATTTTTAGCGCTTTGATATTATAAGTCTCCGCAGTATTCTTTTGAGGTCCAACATCTGAGATGTATACACCGTTTATAAAAGAAATTGATAGTATGGTAATTGATAAAACTGATAAAAAACGTAGTGGTTTTTGCATTGAATTCCCCTTTAATTTTAGTAAAGTTTAAAATTAGGAAATTGTGGAGCAGGATTCAAGTTAAATGATTGCCAATTATTTGAGAAATAGTTTTTGCTTTCATTAAAATCATAACATGCGTACCTTTTTCAACAGGAATATAATCTTTAATGTGTTTTGAAGGAAAAACATGATCATCTGTTCCTTGAATATGAATAATGTTTTCCGAAGGAGTTTCTTGTTGCCAATGCAAAACATGATGAATCGCCCACTTCATATATTCTGAATTTCTAACAGAAAGATACATTTTATAGAGTTCAGCTCTTCGCTTTAAGAAATCACCCAAGAAATACTTGGTATATGTATCTAAATTTTCTACAATCTTAGCAGGGAATAACTTATATGCTTTTGTAGCTTGAATTAACTTTAATCGATTAGGAAACTCGTGATGAGATTTAATACTGGAAATAATAATGATTTTATCAACTGCAATGATCTTGTTTATTTCCTGAACTAATATTCCGCCAAAAGAAATACCTAATAAAACAGGATTTACATGTTTAATGTCTTCACACATCCGTTTTGCGTAGCCTTCAATAGACTCTTCAAAAGACAAAGGAATTTTCCATTCTAAAAAATGGAGTTTAAAGTGTTCCTTGGATAAAGATAAGTGCTCAAAAATCTTAGAACTAGCTCCTAAACCAGGCATGCAATAAATGTGTGTTTTAGGCATTACTCTAAATACTTTTTATCATATAAAATATCCTCTATAAAAACATAAATATCGGTTAAATTCTCTGGAGCATCTTTCCAAAGTCGTATCATCACATTTTTACTTTGATAAGTAATAACAGTTTCTGCGAAGTCTTTTGTACCACTATCTGCATATTTATTTTTCAATTCTGAAAAATTTGATGCAGTTAAAATTTTAGACAATTTCGCATACTGTTTGGAAGATAGTTTTAGGGTATGAATCCCAGTTATATTTGTGTATTCAAGACCATTATAAGTTAAAACACTATCTTTTGTAATGGTAACTTCAAAAACAGGACAATCGCCAGAGCAAGGATTTCTTTTTAATTTGATTAATGTATTGTCAATCTTTTCAATCTTCTTCTTTACAACAACTTCTTTTGGTGTTTCTTTTTTGAGTACCTCTTTTTTCTTTTTAACTGGAGTTTCACAACTCAATATTACAATAGAAAGGAATAATAGAAATACTTTTTTCATAATTGATGGTTTTTATATTGCTACGGGTTCTTTCACAAAATCGAAACGAACCAAACCATCTTCATCAATCTTTGTTAAAGTTACTTTGTGTAAAGTATTTACCAATTCAGGATTCCAAGGTGTTTTTACTTTGACATAGTTTTCTGTGAACCCATGAATATAACCTTCTTTGTTTTCACTTTCAAACAAAACAGTAGACGTATTTCCTAATTGACTTTCATAGTAGGCTCTGCGTTTCTTTACAGACAGTCCACGAAGCATTTTACTGCGCTTTGCACGAACGTTCTTAGGAATTACTCCATCTAGTAAAACAGCTTCTGTATTGGGTCTTTCTGAATAGGTGAAAACATGTAAATATGAAATATCTAAATCATTCAAATAATTATATGTTTCTAAGAAATGCTCATCTGTTTCACCAGGGAAACCAACAATTACATCCACACCAATACAGGCATTGGGCATTACTTCTTTAATTTTTGAAACTCTGTCTGTGTATACTTTACGTAAATATCGACGCTTCATCTTTCTCAACAAATCATCACTACCACTTTGCAACGGAATGTGAAAGTGAGGAACAAAGGTTTCAGAGGTTGAAACAAACTCAATGGTTTCATTCTTTAAAAGGTTGGGCTCAATCGATGAAATCCTCAATCGATGAATCCCTTCTACCTTATCCAATTCTTTTACCAATTCTAAAAAAGTATGCTCGTGTTTTTTGTTTCCAAATTCGCCTTTACCGTAATCACCAATATTAACGCCTGTTAGAACAATCTCTTTAATTCCTTTTTCAGAAATCTCTTTAGCATTTGTTAAGACGTTTTCTAAGGTGTCACTTCTAGAGATTCCTCTAGCCAATGGAATGGTACAGTAGGTACACTTATAATCACAACCATCTTGTACTTTTAAGAATGCGCGAGTTCGATCACCAATAGAGTATGACCCTACATAAAAGTCGGCATCAGAAATCTCACAAGAGTGAACCTCACCTTGTTCGTTTTTAGTTAAATCATTGATATAACTGGTCACGTTAAATTTTTCTGTAGCCCCCAAAACCAAATCAACACCATCTACAGCAGCCAATTCTTCAGGTTTTAGTTGAGCATAACAACCTACAGCAATTAAAAAAGCATCATCATTTTTCTTCAATGCATTTTTTACAATGGATTTAAATCGTTTATCTGCATTATCGGTTACAGAACATGTATTGATTACGTATACATCAGCCTTTTCATTAAAGTCAACACGATTAAATCCTTCACTGACAAAACTACGGGCAATAGTAGAAGTTTCAGAGAAGTTTAGTTTACATCCTAAAGTGTAAAATGCTACTTTTTTATCTGCATTCATTCTTGTACATTTAAAGGCGTACAAAGTTACGATAATTCTTAAAAGATAGATGAGTACTGAAGTCATTTTTGAAACGCAAAGATTGCTAGTTAGAAAACTTGTTATAAGTGATCTAAAACCTTTCCATGAAATGCAGAGCAATCCAAAAGTGATGCAGTATGCAGATGGGGAAGTAAAATCTCTAGAAGACCATGAAAGTGAATTGAGAGATCTAATTGAATTCTATAAGAAAGAAAGCAATGATTTCTGGATTTATGCAATCGAACGAAAATTAGATGATGAGTTTATAGGAACATTGGCTTTTGTAGAAGATGATCAAAAAGAAGATGAAATAGGGTTTCGATTTTTAGAGAAATACTGGGGATTTGGATATGGTTTTGAGATTTGTAAAGGATTGATTTTATACGGTAAATCAATTCAGCTTCCAAAGCTAATAGGATATGTTGTTGATGTAAATGTGGCTTCAGCAAAGATTCTTGAAAAATGTAATTTTAAAGCGATAGAAAAAGGAGTTGAACCTGTTTCTAAATTACCTGAAACTAAATATGAATTGATACTATGATTGTTAGTCATTTAGAACCTCCATATTATGCTGTTATTTTCACAACATTGTTGTCAGATAAGCTTTCAGAGTATATAGAAACTGCTGAGAGAATGGAAGAGCTAGCCAAAGAGCAAGAAGGGTATTTGGGGATAGAATCAGCAAGGAACGATGTTGGGATTACCGTTTCTTATTGGAAAGATGTAGATGCTATTCTAAGATGGAAAAATAATGTAGAGCACACAGAAGCTAGAAATAAAGGAAGATACCAATGGTACAAGCAATATCAATTAAGAATTTGTAAAGTAGAAAGAGAATATGGGTTTGAGAAATAGAGAAAAGAATTCAGAGACAAGAGACAAGAGACAAGATAGTGTAATATCAGTTCAAGTATTAAGATTCTTTTTTCAATGCCTTATTTTTTCTTTTCTTTTCACTTCATGTAGTGAAAGAGCTTCAAAATATGATGATTCACAGGTTTTTAGATATAATCAGCATGCAAACCTTACAACGTTAGATCCCGCTTTTGCTAAAGATTTAAGAACCATATGGGCTACAGCTCAATTATTTAGTGGCTTGGTTCAGTTGGATGATAGTTTACATGTTCAGCCAGATATTGCTAAAAATTGGAAAATTTCTGAGGATGGAAAAACCTACGAATTTACATTACGAGACGATGTGAAATTTCATAAACATATTTTATTTGGAAAAGACTCTACTCGAAATGTTGTAGCGAAAGATTTTGAATATTCTTTTAAGAGATTGATAGATCCCAAAGTAGCTTCTCCAGGCAAATGGGTATTGAGTTATGTTGATAGATTTAAAGCACAAAACGATTCTACTTTTGTCATTCATTTGAAGAATTCGTTCCCGCCTTTTTTAAGCATTTTAAGCATGCAATATTGTGCTGTTGTCCCTAAAGAAGCCATTAAATACTTTGGAAATGAATTTAGAGCAAATCCTATTGGAACTGGGCCTTTTCAATTTAAACTTTGGGAAGAAAATATAAAGCTAGTATTTAGAAAGAACTCATTGTATTATGAAAAGGATGATGAAGGAAACCAATTGCCATATTTAGAAGCTATTTCAACAACTTTTTTACCTGATAAACAAAGTGAATTTTTACAGTTCATTCAAGGGAATTCAGATTTTTTAAATAGTATAGATGCTTCTTATAAGGATAATATCCTTACTTCTAAAGGGACACTACAAGAGAAATATTCTAATAATATCAACATGATAAAAGGACCGTATTTGAATACTGAATATTTAGGAATATATCTAGATGCTAATGAGAAAGAAACAAGCTCTGTAAAAATACGAAAGGCAATGAATTATGGATTTGACAGGGTAAAGATGATTCAATATTTAAGAAATGGAATTGGTACACCAGCAGTCAATGGATTTATACCCAAAGGGTTGCCATCTTTTAACAATATGAAAGGATATACCTACCAACCTAAAAAGGCAAAAAAACTAATTTACGAATACATTTCAGAAACTGGAAATAAAAATCCATCGATCACTATTTCAACAAATAGCCAATATCAGGATATGTGTGAGTTTATCCAGAGAGAGATGCAAAAAATTGGTTTAGAGGTTGCAGTGGACGTCATGCCGCCATCAACTTTACGGGAACAAAAAGTAAATGGAAAGCTTTCTATTTTTAGAGGAAGTTGGGTTGCTGATTATCCTGATGCTGAAAATTACTTATTTATTTTTCATAGTAAAAGGTTTTCACCGAATGGACCCAACTATGTACATTATAAGAACGATACATTTGATGCTTTGTTAGAACAAGCGATCAAGACAACCGATGTAAAAGAGCGTCATCTTTTATATCAAAAAATGGATAGTTTAATCATGTCATCGGCTCCTGTAATTCCCTTGTATTACGACGAAGTAGTCCGATTTACCCATAAAAACGTTAGCGGTTTAGGAATGAACCCAATTAATCACCTGAGCTTAAAAAGAGTCAAAAAGACAAAATAAGTTTTACTGAGAAGAACCTTTAAGTTTTATTCTTGCTAAAATTGGAAAGTGGTCTGAATACGCAACATCAAAAGTTTTAAAATGATTGATCTCAAAATCGGTGTCAGGTAATATAAAGTCAATTCTTAGTGGATACCAGTAATTAAATGTTTTTCCTAAGCCTTTTCCAGCTACTTTAAAAGCATCTTGTTTACCTTTTGATATCTGACGATAGACCCAAGAAAAAGCGGTGTTGTTAAAGTCGCCACAAACAATCTTTTTCCCTTTCCATTGTTTTTGGTGCTCTAAAAACTGCTGAGTTTGAATAGCTTGTTCTTTAAAAGCGATTTTCATTCTGCCTATGAGTTTATCCGAGTTTTTCTCTCCAAAGTTTTCTTTCTCTGGATTGATTTTCAAGGATTCTAAATGAATATTATATACTCTGATTGTATCATTTTCTTTGAGTATGTCTGCAAAGATAATATTGTTTGCACTGTGCTTTAAATCTAAAGAACCAGAATTAATAATTGGAAATTTTGAATAGATAGCTTGTCCAAACTTATTCGTTTTTGATTTTGTTTTGATATATTGATATGGATAAGAAATCTGTAAGTTTTCAGATTCATAAAATTCTTGAATGGTTAAAATGTCTGGAGATTTTTCATTAATAAAACCATACGTTTTTTGAGTGATTGAATCATCTGAATTCCATCCATAATGATTGAACATTCGCACGTTATAGCTCATTATTTTAATATCATCATTCAAAAGAACATTCTTTTCCGAGAATTTGTAAATAGTACTGATATATCCGAAACCTAAAATGATAACAAGAGAAGAGAGAATAAATTGTTTTTTCATTCTAATGATCCAATAGATTGCAAAAAAAACATTCGCTGAGAATAGAACGGGAACAAACAAGCTTAAAACAGCAATTCCTGGACTAGATACTGGCGAAATAAAAGGTAGCAAGTAAAAAAGTAAAAGGGCAACCGCTAGTATAGAATTAACTAAAAAGAGAAATTTATTTGTAATGGATTTCTTTTTCATACAGCGTACTATTTACCTTGTTTAAAAAGAAACTCTTTTTCTTCTTTGGTAAGCGTGTCATACCCAGATTTACTGATCTTGTCTAAGATACCATCAATTTTTTGTTGGTTGTCTGGTTTAACGTGTTTAGGTGCTGGTGCTGTTTTTTTCTTTGATTTATGAACTGTCTTCAAAGGTTTTCTTTTCGTTTTGAACAATCCTGTAAACCAGCTAAAAATATTTAATTCTTTATTGCTTGCTTGTGATACATATAAGAAACCAAACATGGCTCCTCCTAAATGTGCAAAATGACCACCGCCATTATTTCCTGCCAATTGCATAATATCTAATAAAATAAATATAGCAGCCAAATGCCAGATTTTTACATGACCTATAAAACGAAACTGTAGTTGGTAATTTGGAATGTAAGTAGCAACACCAACAACAAT
>Ga0209223_10002349_pt1 | contig 19093 bp, 27 predicted proteins | sample COG_06_FD_184750 | JGI IMG/M metagenome (GOLD analysis project Ga0209223, IMG submission 184750) | Pelagic Microbial community sample from North Sea - COGITO 998_met_06 (SPAdes) (version 2) | ecosystem: Environmental > Aquatic > Marine > Neritic zone/Coastal water | place: Helgoland, sampling...
AAGCAATAATATAAATATTATTGCTTTTTATTTTTCCAAATTTGAACTAACGAGTTCAAATTTGGTGGACAATACGAGATTCGAACTCGTGACCCCATTTTCATAAGAAATGTGCTCTACCAACTGAGCTAATCGTCCTATATCTAAATATAGATATAGGACAAAAAATATAACTACAACAAATTTTTTTCATTATTATACTTTTTATTTAATTTTAGCTGTGAATTTGTTTAGCGTTATATTTTAGGGAAAAATATACGATAAGCCATTTTATATATTTTAAATACTTATATAATTTGCTGGTGGCTTAAATAAAGTACAGATTCATTCTCAGATGGTTTCTATCCATCATATCCCCGAGTAGATCGGACGCTTTAAAGTTATTAAGCTATGAGATTGGAGTTGTACTTTTTATATAAGAAAGCTTTTCTTTAAACCTATTTTTTTGTTTTTACTATACTCATTTGATTATTGAATTCTTCTATATAATTGTTTTTGACATTTTAATATATTCCGCAGAATTTTATTTTAATTACTTTACAATATGAATTATCAATATTGTAAAGTAATTTATAGAATATTATTATTATTAATAAATGAAAATTCTTATATATGGTCATAATGGTTGGATTGGAAAACAAATAACTCAACTATTAAAAATACAAAACCTAGATTTCGTATTAGGTAAATCTCGTATAGATGATAGTAAAGATTTAATACAAGAAATTAGAAATGTAAACCCTACTCATATTATATCGTTTACCGGAAGAACATATGGTAATATAAATGGAAAAAATTACAGTACTATCGACTATTTAGAACAAGAAGGTAGACTGACAGAAAATATTAGAGATAATCTTTATGGTCCAATGATATTAGCATTACATTGTAGAAATTTAAATATACATTTAACTTATCTTGGTACTGGTTGTATATTTACTTACGATGATGAACATCCATTTGGTAAAGAAAATAATGGATTTTCTGAAACAGATAAACCTAACTTTTTTGGTAGTAGTTATTCTATTGTAAAAGGATTTACTGACCAGATCATGCATGAATTTAATAATGGTGTTTTAAACTTAAGAATCAGAATGCCTATTTCTATTTCTGAAAATCATAGAGATTTTATCACAAAAATTACTACTTATAAAAAAGTATGTAGTGTTCCTAACAGTATGAGTGTTTTACCAATTCTTTTACCAATAGCTATTGATATGATAACTAATAATAAAGTAGGTACTTATAATTTAACTAACCCAGGATTAATTTCACATAACCAAATTCTTGAAATGTATAAAGAAATTGTAAATCCTAATTTCACATGGGAAAATTTTACATTAGACGAACAAGCAAGAATACTAGATTCTGGGAGAAGTAACAATTATTTAGATACAACAAAAATATTGAAAGAATACCCAGATATACCTAATATACATGAAGCTGTCCGTTCATGTTTAGAATGTTATACCCCGCAAACTAAATTACTTGTTACAGGAGGGTGTGGTTTTATTGGAAGTAATTTTATTAATCATATAATTAAAACTAGAAAAGATATCAGTATACTAAATATTGATGCCATGTACTATTGCGCTAATAAAAACAATATTGATAAAAGTGTTTCTAAATCATTACGCTATAATTTTATCAAAGGAAATATAAATGATTCAAAAATTCTAGATAAAATACTAGAACAATATAATATAACACAAGTTATACATTTTGCAGCACAATCACATGTTCAAAACTCATTTGATGATGCAGCATCTTTTATTAAAGATAATATAGGAGGTACACAAAACTTATTTGAAGCAATACGTAAATATGGTAAAGTTAAAAAAATTATACATGTTTCAACCGATGAAGTTTACGGAGAAAGCTTAGAAACACAAAAAAATGAAAATGATTCATTATCTCCGACAAATCCTTATTCAGCAAGCAAAGCAGGAGCAGAAGCAATAGCTAAATCTTACAAACATTCATTTAAGTTACCTATTATTATAACAAGAGGTAATAATGTATACGGTCCCAACCAACATTATGAAAAATTAATACCATGTTTTATTAATAAAGCATTAAATTATGAAAAATTAACAATACAGGGAAATGGTGAAACAAAAAGAGCATTTATGTATGTAACTGACACCGTTAATGCATTTGAAACTATACTAGATAAAGGTAAAATTGGAGAAATTTATAATATTGGATGCGATGAACAAAATAAAGAATATTCAGTTTTAGAAGTTGCGAGAAATATTCTTGATATAATAAAAGGTAATAATAAATATATACTCGAAGAAGAAATTAAATTTATTAAAGATAGACCTTTTAATGACAGACGATATTTCATATCGAATGATAAATTAAAAGCATTAGGGTGGAAACAACAAGTTGAGTTTAAAGAAGGATTAGGTAAATTAATTATTTAATATATTTATAATAAGTAAATGAACCAAGAAATAGACAGAGAACAAAAATTAAGATTAAACTTATCTAAAACAGAACGGTATGTTTCTATATTAGAAGACAGAAATCAAAAACAAAATCAAGAAAATTTAGAATTAAAATCGAAAAATAGAAATTTATTAAAAAAAATAAAAGAGAGAAGAATTTGTTGTTTTTAATAAATTTAATATAATAAGTTTAAAACTACAAAAAAATAATTAAATTTGATTTATTTTTAATAATTATTTTTAATAATTATATTTAATTATTAAAAATGGCTTGTACTACTATGAAATACGGAAAAAAATTCTTTGAAAATAAAAATAATGTCATAAAAACAAAAAAAGTATCATTTGCTAATGGAACAGTATTTCACCACAATCATAAAATCAATGAACCAAAAAATGATTTTAAACATAAAATCAATCAACAAGAAAATAAATGTTGTTCTCTTCAATAGTTTATTTTATATTTGGGTGTAATGAAATGTTTTTCCGGAAAATCGTCGGAAAATCGCGTAAAATACTACATCTCTCTACCGATACATTATTTACTTCCTCATTTAAACATTTATAACTACAGATATCATTATATGTAGTATTACTTTTAGTTTTAGTTTTTGTTAAACAATTACCCATTTTACATAATATAAATAATAAAATCAAATAATTTCAAAAAAGCTTACACTTTAGAAAATTTGTTTATAAAAATTATAAACAAATTTTAATGATTACTAAAAAATTATATTGCCAAACAACTCAACTCTTTACTAAAATCACTATTATCTTGCTCTAACTCTTGAATATTTTGATAATGATTAGTATACTGCATAAATATATCATTATCCCCATCCTTCATATTATCCCACGCAATCTTATGAGATGTTTGTTTAATATCAGCTTCTAAAAGTGCCTTTGTAAGCTTTGTAGCCCTAACATCTTTTTCCAAAACACCTTTGTCGTTTTTATATTGAAATACTTGTCTAGAAGGATCCGTACATATATATTTCAACTTACCTTTATCATCTTTAAGCATATTATCATAAGCAAACCTAGCAACACCTTTCTGACCCATCGTCAAATGCTCGTGCGAGAAATTTGACTCAATTGCTTGTTGAACAGATCGACTAGATAAATCTAAAGGAGTTGTAATTATTATCTTATTATTAATTTGTTGATTCTTTGGTTGCTTAGCTATCTCCTCAACAGTTGTCTCTAATCTATTATTTCTTTCTTTTATAAACTCGTTCTCAATTTCTAAACGAACAGTCTTCATATTATTCTCTAAATCGAGAATACGCTCGCGGGCTTCAGATAACTGAGCAGTTAATAAAGTATTCTCATCTTTTAGTTTATTAACACAAATTTTTGTATGTTTTTCAAAATATTGTTTTGTTGTAAAATCTTTTTTACAATATTCACATTTAAAAAATTTAGTTTCTATGTTACTAATACTTTCAAGTTGTATATTAATACATTTTTTAGTCGTTTTTTGATGTTTCTTAAGGTTACTATTAGTAGTAAATAATTTTTTACAGAAAACACATTCGTAGCTCATTTTGTAATATAAAATTATTCTTTAGATGGGATTAGAATATAAGTCTAATCATTTCTGTATTCTAATTTTTATACTTAAATTTGGAATTTTATAATATTATTCTAATGATTAGATTATTTGCTTATATCATATTTGACAGAAAATAGAATTTTTTAATCAGAAAAAATTCTATTTTCTGGATTAAAATGTCAACACACATTTTGGATGTGTGTTGAGATAAAAAAGTAGCTAGAGAATTTTTAAAATAGATACTTTTAAAAAATTCTATTTCTATATTTTTTTTAAGAATTCTTAAAAAAAATATAGAAATAGAATTTGAAAATCTAAAATTTTTTAAAGTATTACAAAAAGTATCTACTTTAAAAATTCAAAACAATCTAATTATTTTTTATAATTACATAAAATAATAATTAGAATAATGATACCAACATAAGAATATATATCATCCCATAATTTATAAAAAACCTTTGGTGCTTTTATAAAAGAACCAAATAGCAAATTACCTCCTTTACCACCTGTTTCTTTATTATAAATTTCTTCTATATTTATATTATATAATGCAGAAAACAACAGAAGGACAATAAGAGGAATAGTTAGTATTCTAAGATTACTAAAAAAGAAAACTAATATCAATGGAATTCCTAAAAAGAAAGTATCTACTATATGATCGTAATAATCTCCAAATTTAGTCGCCTGTTTATATTTTCTTGCTAAAAGACCATCTGCGTAATCAAAATATATTCTTAATACAAAGAATATAACAGCTACAGTGGTATTTTTCTTATAAACACAATAGATGCATATTATACTACATATAAGACCAATTGTAGTGAGTATATTTGGAGTAACACCCAGTGAATTCCAAAATGGCAATGTCTTCACTATTTGTTTTGAAACATATTTTCCAAGTGGGGTATAACTTTCTTGTTGATCTGATTTTATAATAATATCTTTTTTTTTCATTATTTATTTTAATAATGAAAAAAAATCATAATTAAAAGAACTGGACCAAATTATCAACTTAAATAGTGTATGAATTATTGGAGATTCTTTAATCCATCTTAAATTTTTCAACTGTATTTTTCTTATGCTCTGGAGGGGAATATATAGTATATACTTTTAACCCATCTTTTCCAGCTATAATATTGTGTCTAATACCACCTGGTATAAGTACCGCACTACCATTTTTCAAACGATATTTTTTTTACCAATAATAACAGTCCCAGATCCTTCTTCTACTCTAATAAATTGACTAGTTTTTGGATGCATTTCTTCACCAATCTCTTCTTTTGGTCTAATATTCATTAAAACAAGCTGTTGTTGCTTTGTTGTAAATATAACTTTTCTATAATTTTTATTTAAAAGTGTTAAATTTTCAATATGTCCTTTGAAAGCCATTTATTTATAAATAAATTGAATTTATAAATAAATGGCTGAATTTTTATGTGGATCTTTTTGCGGAAATTACATAAGTTTCAACTGCTGTAGCCTTTTGAAATAAGATTTGTTTTTGTCGCTGTTTTATGTATTTTTGTCATTTTTAATTAACAATTTGAATTTTTAATTAAAAATTCAAATTATATATTAATCCCATAAATTTGAGATACACATCATGATATTAAGTTTGTAGTCACTTGGGGTCGTGTTACCAGAGATTAATGATAATTCTTCATTAGACATAAAAAGACATTCAATCAATATATCTGATAATTTATTTTTGATAATTATTTCACCGTCTTTGTGATCTTCTGGTAAAAATTCAAAATTTGGATTAGAATACTCGTAGTTTGTATAATAATAATGAGATCCTTCAATGTACTTATATTCTTCTAATTTTATATACACGGTATCTAATTTTTCTGTTATTATGTTAAATGTTTCAAACGATGATTCTTTTTTAGATATGAGTATTTTTGCCATTTATATAATTATAAAAAAATTTATTTTAAATTTCAAATTTTTTTGAAATTATATAAATATCAAATAAATTTATAAATTTATAAATTTATAAATTTATTTATAAAAGATGATTATAAAAACAGTAGATTTTGTTAAAAAATTTATGTCTGATATACACATGATACTGGTTTACACTAAGGGTTTTTTCGAAATTAAAAAAAAATTTTTTGAAAAAGTTCAATATATTTCTAAAAAAGATGGTATGCCATATGAAGCTGTAATGAACCAAGAACTTGACAACCGGAATAATTTTAAAAACACTTCAAATAAAAGTAAGTCATTACCAGTATTTAATTTTGTCGGGTCATTTGCAACGAAAGATTTCGGTAAAATATTATCCGATATAGATCTTAATCAAAAACCTAATCTTACAAGTCCGGGTGTATTAATTCGCATAAAAGACATTATAGATAAAACGAACCCATCAACTAAATCTGCCAATATGCCATTTTCATTCATAAGATTTTATTTAGGTACGATTAAAGGGTACGAACCTCCTTGGATTTACGATCAATTTGGAAACTGTGAATTTAATCTTTCAGGAATTCCTGGATGGTTAGAAAAAATTAAACTGATAGTACCTGATGACATATTAAATTCAATTAATGAAATTTTATTTAAAGATAGTATTTCGTTAAGAGATTTGGTAAAGATTAATGATATCATGAAAAAATACACTTCAATCACGTGGATAAACGAGGATATACAACGAGGTTATAAAATTGTGCTTGGTATAAAATATGATTTAGATTATTTATTGATAAATACTAAATCTAAAATAGTAGCTAAATTTATATATAAATATGATAATACTAATGGACTTGATATATACAATTTAGCACAAGATTATTTATTAGTAGATTTATCACTTAATCAAACAACGGGGGATTTGATATCTCTTGAGTACTATTATTTAGATGATACATCTTATAAATTTAAAAGTTTAAAGAGGTATTTACCAGCTGATTTGGTTAAAACATACCGTGAAGAATTTGGTGATTCAGCTGGTTATTTGACAACTATTGGTACAAGGTTAGATTTACTTGAAAAAATCGAAAGATATAATACAAATGAGAAAATTATGTCATTTATTGAATTTAATAATCTTAGAAAAAATTTAGATTATTTTGCTGAAAACCAGGGTTATGCAAAATATAACCCTGATTTTAAACAACAGAGTATTAAAGAAATGGATAAAAATGTGCAAGATTTGATTAAAAACATACGAGAAGGTTTATTTAGAATTTATAAGGAAAAAATTGTTAACAAAAAAGATGAATTTTATTATTATATTTTACGAGGTCAGGAAGCTAATTTACAAATTAGTAAATTTTTAATAAATCAACGACTTTCTAATGGTATAAAATGTCCTTTTTTCTTTTTACAGGGTCAAGATTTAAAAATATTGATAAATTTATCATTAAAATTTAAATTTGATCCTATAAAATTTGTTTATTGTATAAATAATCTAGCAAATATTACAGGGTTTGATTCATCTGATATATTTAATCAAATAAATTATGAATCATTTTCTTTAATAGAAAATGAGAATGGGTTATTTGATTTCTATGAAAATAAACTATTATTAGCATCTAATAATGTTGAAAATTTTAATGAAATTTTGTTATCAATGAATTTGAAAATAACTTTCAAAAATAGAAATTATAGTCTTTATGAAGGTGATACTTTGTTGATAACTGAAAAAATCATTAAGAACATAAATGATTTTCTTAAGCAAAAAAATTTATACATAAAATACTCACATTTTTCAATTAATAGATATGAGTTATTTGACTGGAATAGTTCTAGTATTCTTAATATATCAATTGAACAAGCTCAAAAATTATTAATTATAAGAATATTAAATTAATATTCGTGTTTATTAATAAACATGGCAGAATCAAATTTTATTAATTTAAATAATTTTGACTTTATAGGAGAAAATGACAGTATTAAGGTTTTTTATCTTGAAGCCCCTCTCTCTGTTATTCCAGAAAAATACAGAAAAAAATTAGCTAGTATGATGATAAATATAGATGGATATCATACAGGTATAGGATTTGTAGTAAATAATAAATCATTTATTATTGATTATACAGCAACCAATGGTATTACAAATGCTTTGTTACCTGATGAAAATAGTTTAGATAATGGACAATTAGTATGGAAAAATGGTTCTTTTATTGAAATAGGTAATGACAAAGAACAATCATGGTCTAATAAAGAAGGATATTGGAAAAAAAGTACATATTTATCTACTATAAACAAAGAACAATTTTTAGAATTAAGAAGAGCTATACTTACTGAATTTTTAGTAAATAACACTTCTTATGTATTTTTTGGAGTAAAAAATACATTATCAGGAAAATCATTATTAAGGGAAAGTATTTGTGATAATTTACCTTTATTTGTAATTGATAAATTATCAAAATCTCCTATAAATGCTAATTTTGATTTTTTAACATTTCCTTATATTTCAAGAACTAATATTTTAACAAATTCTGTAGTACCAACGAAATTAGATCTTACTAAAGATAAATATGAAATTATTGAATTTTATAAAATGGTTTATGAAAAAATTAAAGAAGAAAAAAACAAATTAAATAATAATATTATGATGGATATTTACGATTTTTCAAAAAATATAGATTTTAAGAAAAATGTGTTTAGTCAATTATTTCCCGACATGAAATCAATTATTTATTATTCGTATGATAATGATACAAATGGTAAACTATCTTATTATAGATTTAGCGTAGATGAAATACAAGTTTCTTATTCTGAATTAAACATACCAAGAAATGTTACTCCTATAACAATAGAAAATGCAAATACATTTTCAAATGATTCAAGTAAAACTAATAGTGTTATAAAAACTATTTTAGTATGTATATTAATTATAATTATATGTATTATAGTTGGAATTATGTGTTTTAATTGTACAAAATCTAGAAAAACATCATCTGTTTTAGATAATAATTTAAACATTACAAATTTTAAATATTAAATGGAAGAAATTAATGCTAAAACTAGATTGCAAACTAAAATAACTATTAAACAATTATCAAGAAAAAATATAAATATTGTATATGAAACATTTGATAAATGGAAAATTGAACGTAAAAAATTAGCAAAAAAGAAAAAAAATACAACATTTATAGATTTTAAAATCGATGAATTAAGTAAAGAATTAGATAGGATTGAAGAAAATATGGAATAAATACTGTTATAAAATTTTATTTTTTTGAATTTTATAACAGTAAAGTATATTTCTAAAATGTGTGTAGAAAATTTAATTATTAAATATAATCACAAATTTCTACAAATGAAATTTCATTTGTACTATTTTTTACTAGTCTAAATGGTTTAGAACATCCATATATTAAATCTTGATCAAATAAATAATCACAATCTTTTTTAGGTAAATGTGGGTCAATTTGTGTAAGTTTGTTTTTAAGAATACCATGTCTAAATATAAGACAATTGGTTTGGTTTTTATCTACTTGTATCATTAAACTGCAGTGGGGACAATTGAATGTGTATGTATTATCTTTTTTATTATAATTAATAGAGTTATTCATATTTATTTAAAATTATATTAGTTATAAATTATTTAAAAATACATTATTGTATTTTTAAAATAAATGTTTACTTCCTTAGCTAGGAAAATTAATCTCTTTAACAGAGATAGAAGTTTGATAACAAGATCTGATGTGATTTTAACTTATATATTTATAATATCTACTTTGTATCTTACAACTTGGTTTAGTGTAAAATATTATGATAAAAGTAAAAAAGATATTGCTAAATGTAATGATTCGTCATTTGAATGTGTAAAAACAGAAATTATTCATTTAGTAGTTCCATTTACAGGAATAGTTTACGGATTTATAGGAACATCTTATAAAGCTTGTGATCTTTTTTCATCTTGTATGAACTATTTTTGTTGCTGTTTAAACTGTTATAAACAAGATGAAAACCAAAATATAATTACTGTAGAAATGAATCCTAGTAGAGTTATTATAACATAAATTACATTTTTAAAGATTTTCTAATACAATTTTCGCATAAATTAAATAACACTTCGGAATTTTTACATGTCTTGCAATGATACATTATTCGGTTTTTATCTTGAATAGATATATTACAATTATTACATGAAAACCCAGCATAATAACTTTTATTATTTATTTTATTACAATTAGTTTCAATTAACAGATGATTATGCAAATTACATGCAACATATAAATCTTTATTATTTGTCAAATAATCAACTTTCTGACTAAGAATATCCAATTGCTTAGAAATTTTATCTAATAATTCGTTGTTTTGAACAAGTGTAGGTTGTGTTGTTTGTGGTGGTGGTGGTGTAGGTACAAATAAAGGTTGTGTTGTTTGTGGTGGTGTAGGTACAAATAAAGGTTGTGTTGTTTGTGGTGGTGGTGGTGTAGGTACAAATAAAGGTTGTGTTGTTTGTTGTGAATTAAATATATTTTGTGGATATAAAAATGGTGATTTCGGAGGTTTTGTTGGTATATTACCGAATAAATTAGAAGATCCAAATTGTGTCCCAAATAAATTTTTTGTATCGTTTGTAAAAACCATTTTTGTAATATATTTTGATTTTATATTACAAAATCAAATTTTATTTTTAATTTTAATTTCAATTTCCTAAATTTTCATCAAATACTGATATTAATCTTCCAGATGGATCTGATAAATCACCACTCCATTTTGGCATCCATTGTTGTAAAATTAAATCATATGTTGGAAAGTTATATTTGAATATTTCATTATAATAAGCTTGTTCCTTACTCATAAATTTATCTGGGTCATAAGAATCTATTAAACCATCTGCATGTTCAGCTATAACATCTTTCCAAGCTCTGTCTAGACTAGAATTCCCATCACTAAATCCTTCTTTTCTCCTCCACGCAACTTCTGTCGGTAACATATCTTCAAATGCTTTTCTCAAAATATATTTTTCGAATCCATGCTGAGGTTTTTTTACATCACCTGATAAGTTAAGAGCAAATTCTACAAGTTCTTTATCTAAAAATGGTTCTCTAAACTCTAATCCACAGTCTGAAACAGTTCTGTCTGACCTTAGAACATCATATGTATATAATTCGTTAACTAATCTTTTACTTTCATTTTCTAACTCTTGTGTATTAGGTGCATTATGAAAATATAAATAACCGCAAAATAATTCATCAGCACCTTCACCTGAAAAAATAACTTTGTCATCTGAATTCTCAGAAATATAATTACTTATTAACCACATGGGTACGCTTGCTCTGATTGTAGTTATATCATAACTTTCTATAGTCTCAATTACATAAGGTAAGATATCCAGACCCTCTTTTTCTGTGAAATTAACTACAGTATGAACTGTTTTTAAATAGTCAGCTACTTTTTGTGCATAAAATAAATCTGTACTACCTATCATACCAATTGAATATGTACGTACATTTTCTGGACCTAATATATCGCAAAGCAATGCAGCAATAATACTACTATCTAGACCTCCTGATAATAAACAAGCTATAGGTCTATCTGAAATTACTCTTTTTTTAACTGAATTATATAGAATATTTCTTACTTGTTTAATGGCGTTTTCATTATCACAGTTTAATTGTGATTTTTGAAGTACATGATTTGTAATATTACTAACTTTAATATTATAATCATGAATATTTAAATCATAGCATAAAATACTATTTGGTATGATTGGTTGTATACTTTTTTGGTTAGCAATAGGCAGAATGCTTTTTACCAATGAAGAAATGATAATTTCGTTGTTTTTACTAATAGCAAAAAACAACGGTCTTACACCAATTCTATCTCTAGCTATGTATAATTTATTTTTATTTTCATCCAATAAAACAATACCAAAAACACCATCAAGTTTATCTATGGTTTTATTAAAATCACCTAGTTTTAAGTATAATTTTAAAATAACCTCGCAGTCGGAACAAGAGCTACAATCTAAATTATATTCATTTATAAGCTCTAAATAATTATAAATTTCTCCATTACATACCAACGTACAGTTTTGAGATGAAAAAGGTTGATTACCCACAGGAGATGTATCCATTATACTTAAACGGTAGAATACAAACGTGTGCCCGTTTGTTTCTTTGATAACATAGTTATCAGGACCTCTGTTATTTAGGGGTTTGCCACTTTCCAGTATTTCTTTTTTTGTAGTTGAATTTATAGTTTTTAATGTTTTAAACAAAGTTAATATTCCACACATTTAATACTAAGAAATTATTTTTTTAGATGTTTTTTAATGAAAAAATTTCATTAAAAAATTTAAAACTCAGTTTCCCATTTTTTCTCCTTAATTCTCACTGGATGTTCATCTAGTGACCCGATTTTATCCCATTTACATAATTCATTATAAAAATTAACTATTCTATTTACGTTATTTAACCACCATTCATCATCTTTTTTAATATTAAATAAGGTAATATCTCCGTGATTGCCATCTATTGGTGATCCAGGTCTAACAAAATATTCCACATAGTCTGTGTTATCTACATTTAATAAATTCATATAAACTTGACATTGAACCCAATACTGTTTTGGTACATGTGATATATCAGTAAGGTTTCTTTTTTTTCTACAAGGACATTTAATTTCTATAATTTTATTTAAATCAGAAACACCATCTACAATTCCTGTCAACCAATTGTATTCAGGATGTTTTAACACCTTATTGTCTTTTTCAACATTAATATTTTTTTCATTCTGATATCTTAATAAAGCAGCATTTTCATATTTATTACCATGCTCGGTGAATCTATTTCCAAAAAATTTATGTTTTTTCTCAATCTTTTTTTCAAAAAGCATCCAAGGAGTTTCATGTTTATTTAAACCTAAAATACTAGGGATTTCTGTAGCATATATTCTCATCATTTTAATGTTTTTAAAATTTTTTGTTAACAAATATCAATTTGTTTTTTAAAGGTATTTATAAAATGTTAACAAATGATACAATTACTTTTGGAAAATATAAAGGCAATAACATATCTCGAGTTTTACGAGATAGAAAATATTGTGAATGGTTAGTAAACCAAGAGTGGTTTAAGGAAAATTATGAATTTTTATATAATATGGTGGAAAAATATAAACCAAAAACTTATTTTTTTTCATCGATAACAACGTCTGATAATTTTATAAAAGATTATGTTTTTTTTAATTTAATATCATTAACTGAATTAGAAATAGAACTTTCAGAATGTGATAAGTCGTGTTATGAATATTATTTAAAAATTATAAAAAACTTACGTGAACGTATTTTAACAAGGTTAGAAAATGAAGATGAAAATCCTTATGATATAAAAGCACCAGTAAATTGGTTAAAAGCATTCGAAAAAGAATACATTATTTCTAGAGAAGATTTTAAAGATTTTTTACAAGCTTATGAATTACCTAATATACCATATATTATCGAAGATATAAAAAAAGAAGGTGGAATCGAATATAAAGGAGCTAAATCATTCAAAATAGCTAAAGCTAGGTCAAAAGCACAGGAAGAGTGGTGGGAGATTATGTTAAAAGATAAGTATAATGAAAAAATAAGTATGCAATTTAAGTATGAAAAATGTATATTTGACATGATTAATATAAACACAAAGACAATTTTCGAGTGTAAACTTGGATTGAAAGACTTTGATGATACCCAATATATTAAATATAAAAAAGCTTTAAAAGATTATAGAATTGTATATTTAGTAGATTATGATTCAGTTGTCGTAATGGAAAAAGAAACCATATATTGTTTAGAACCTGATAAATATATAAAATATTTGGTAAGTTTAACTAAGAAGACTAAAAAAACCAAATTTGATGAGATATTAATAAATTTTAACATAGAAAAAATTAATAATATCTCATCAATGTTTGGATTAACATAATTTTATAAAAAAAAGAAAATTTGTATTAATAATTTAACAATTTACACATTTAGGTGAGAATTTTTCTGGAACTGAAAAATTATTATCTTTCATAATTTGCCAAATATATTCAGATGGTAAAGCTTTATTACAGACTTTACAAGGAAAAAATTCATTTTTTCTTCTCACCGCAAATCCCGCCCTTGTGAATATTTCTGCAAAAAATAAAATAAGTGAATACTGAGGTTCGTGTGATAATTGATCTACTATTAGAATTTGTGTTTTTTCAATACCAATTTTTTCACAAATATCTGACCAATTTTTCTTTAGATGTGGATAATCATCTGAATAATTATCTATAGTTGCTATAAACCAATTAGGAAAAATAGTATCTATATATTCTTTAACGTCACCAAGAGTTTTGAGATTAGATAAATTTTGTTTAATTTCATCGGAATTTGAAAGGTCACTGTAATCAATTTCTTTATTATTCATTTTAAGTATTCAGATGAAAATCTTTAACTTATTTTTTTAAAAGTTTATATCAAAAAATTTTTTTCCTCTTGTTAAATAATAAATATAAAATGTCAGCAGGAAGTATTTCCCTAGAATCGTCAATTCGTACTTGCAAAGTAAATCCAGAAGAAGCTAATAGAATAGAATCTGATAGATTTTTTAATCCGCATAATATGGTTTGCCCAATGTGGCAAGGTGTAGACTCGACTGGACGCCCAGTGTGTCCAGACTCATTCTACACTAAACGAGCCGGATGTAATAGTGCAGAAGATCGTGTAGCAGTTGAAAATGCTGTTTCTCGCCCTAGTTATTTTGAATATATTACACTAAGCGCTAATGGTGTTAAATCTGGTGGGTTATCTGATAATACTAATTATCAAGATTCATTAAATAGAACTAATGAACTTCGTGAAATTGATAACAATAACCCAAATTTTGGACAACAATATGGTTCTAATATTATTAATGGTTGCGGAATTAAAAGATATCAACAAGCTATGAATAGTGAGCATAGCAGACAATCACAAGCCGTTGCTCATGGAATGAAATCTAATCATATGAAAAATAATTCTGGTTTCAGTGGTCCTCATAATAACAATTAAATATTCCATAACTTTTTTAAAACATATTTTAGTTTTAAAAAATAATTTTATTCATTTATAAGTTTTTTTATTAATTGTAACAGGAACGGTTTGTTCTTCTTTGTCTTTTTTATCTGTATATTCTTTCTTGAATATATTTATATATTTCATATATATAGTTTCTATTTTACGTAATCTATTAGATCTAGTTTTTTTTTCCATATTACCTAGTAAAATTATATGCATTGTTTAAATAATTATTTGAGAAATTTGTTTTAATAGATTTCTTTTTATTTTCTAGATAAAAGTATATACCACCTGTAACTATTCCAATTAAAAGAATAATCAACCCAACCACTAACATTATATTACCAGATTTTTTATCTGATTCCGCCGCCGAATGTACATAATTTTCTGATTCTACTCCTAGTTCCTTAAATAATTGCTCTTTAGAACTAGGTAAACCTGTGAATTTTTCACCATTTTCTCCTTCGAAATAAGGAAATCCTTGTGATCTACCGCCTGCTTTTTCAGCATCTTTAAGAAGAAAAAATCCTGACTCAATTTCTTCTGCTAATAATTCTTCGGCTTTTACACAAAAAGGGCATTTTTTACCCATAGAATATAAAGTATATTTCATTTATTATAAATAAATAATTTAAAAAATTAAAAACTAAAAATAGAAATTATGTTTTTAAATATTACAACTAATTATTACTTAAATACAGAATCTATTTTAAGTTTAGAATATACTGGTAGTATAATAAAAATTAATACAATTTATAATAGATATTTTATTATTAAAAAAGACTCTAGTTATTTTGATAAAATAATAAGTAAACTAGGTCTAGAAAATATACCTCATCATAACCCATAATTTTATATTAATATTAAAAATCATAATCCATTTTATTAATACTCTACGGTATTTATAGGATATTTTAACTTTATTTATGTATGAGATTTTTATATTTCTAACTTAGAAATATTTGTTCAAGATTCTTTCTTACAATAAAATCCACTGGAAGTTCCAATTTTAATCCATTACACGTATATACTAAGCGATTATCTGTATTTATTTTTAAATACAGATGATAATTTTTTAAGCTATAAGATCAATAACATTATTAATATTTTGAAATTGATTCCAATTTATTTTTATTACACGTGTAGTCTTACTTATCATACAAAGCCATTCGTCATAATTATCTTTCAATGATTTAAGATATTTAATATCTATATTTTTTTCACATTCTCTGTTTCTATTCTTAATTCTTTCCAAAGCTATTTCAGGATCTACATCTAGATAAAGTATAAGTGATGGCTTTTTAACATAATTAATCATATTACTGTATACTTGTTTATATGTAGAGTAATCAATATCTGATATATGACCAGATTTATGTAACATATTTGCAAATATAATATCTTCCCACATTGACCTGTCTTGTAATGTATTATTTTTATTCCACATATTTTTCTGTTCTTGTTCAAACCTGTGGTTTAGAAAATATATTTGCATAGAAAAAGCATATTTATGCATATCATCATAAAATAAATCTAGATAAGGATTATTATCTACAGATTCCTCAATAATTGTCCAGTTTAGTTTTTCCGCTAATTCATTTGTAAGAGTGGTTTTACCAACCCCAATAAGTCCTGAGATTGCGACATTTTTATGCTGAATTGCTTCCATTTATAATAAAATATTTAGAATTTATAATTTTAATTTAATTTTATTTTTGTTGTAACAGAAACCAATTATTCTACTATATTATGGTCAATACTAACTGTTTAACTTAATTTTAACATTTCGTATCTTTTTCACATGTAGGATTACAACCAGAAATTTCTAATTTACTAAACATATTTGACATGTTATTTTTACAAACAATATAGTTTTATTATTTATAATAAAATGAATAATATTAAAAATCATAAAATAGTTTTATTAGGTGATTCTTTTGTAGGTAAAACGTCGTTTGCTCAAAGAATAAAAGAAAATATTTTTATAGATAAACAAGATTCTACTATAGGATGTGAATTTTTTACATGTATTTTTGATATACCTGGTAAAAAAGATAAAAAAATTAAGTTATTGATATGGGATACTTCAGGTCAAGAAATATTTAAACATTTTACTAGTCAGTTTACTAGAAATACTAGTTTAGCTTTAATATTTTTTGATATAAATTGTATCAAAACTAGAAATAATATTAAAAATTATATTGAAGAGTGGACAAAATATATACAAGAAAATACTATAGTTTTAGTAATTCCAACAAAAAATGACTTATTTGAAGGAAAATACGATATAGATTTATATGATATAGTAACGAAATTTAAAAATGAAACTCACATAGCACAACCAATCAGTTCAAAAAATAGCATAGGTATAGATATCATCAAAGATCAAATAATTAGAATACTAGAGAATAAAGTAAGTAATCTAAAAGAAACAATAAGTATTGATATTAATAATAGTGATAAAAATGAAATTTGCTGTAGTATTTAAAAAATTTATTTCAATATTTAAAATAATACTACTTATGATATATAAAAATTTTAGTATGGTAAATCAAAACACAAATAATATTAAAAATAAAACAAACGAAAAATTAATAAAATGTTCTTTTTGTGGTGGAGAAGTAGATAAAAAACTAATTACTAAAGATGAAAGTTTTGGTGATATTTGTATACTATGTAAAACAAAAATGAAATGCTTTCAAATAATATAAAAATTATATATTTAAATATATAATTTTTATACATAAAAGATGTGTGATATTGTTTTTATTGATGATCCAGATGACGTATATATGCATCCAATTACAAAAAAATTAGAACAAATAAGTATTGCAGAAGAAGATGAATATGTGTTAGAACAACAAACCATTACCAAAGATAAAGATGAATATGGATTAGAACAAATAGAACATCAATATAAAGTTATATCTATTGATGTAGGAATAACACATTTAGGTATATCGTTAGGGATTTTAGATAAAGCTTTCCATTTAATACAATTAGAATGGGTAAATATGATAGATATAACTAAATTTACACATGATTTTGATTTACATGAAAAAGATTGTTGTATTGATCACAGTTCAAGATATTTTTCTGATTGGCTTCAACATCTTTTTTTAGAATATGAAACTTTATTTGAAATAAGTGATTATATTTTAGTTGAAAAGCAACCACCTTGTGGATTAGTTGTAGTAGAACAAATATTTATGTTTAAATATAGAAATAAATGCCATTTAGTACATCCTAGATCAATGCATAGTTTTTTTGGAATAGGAAGCGCAATTTTTTCTGGAGAAGACGCGTATGAAGAAAGGAAAAAACAAACACAAATAATAGCAGAAAAAAATGTTAAATGGCACCCGAGAGCTATAGAATACTATTCAAAATTATCTAGAAAACATGATGTTACAGATTCTATTTGTTTAATGTTATTTTGGTTAAGAGAACAAAATAAAATTTATACGAGAAATGAAAATATTAATAGAATATCAAATATTAAAATAAAAAATACAAATATGTCTGCTTTAGAACTTATGGAACAATATAGATATATACAATATTAAATGAATTTATGACATTTATTAATTAAATCAGCTAGTACCTGAGCATGACAGTGTGGTACTCCATTAACTTCTTGAAAATCACACCAACAACCCAATGTTTTACCATTCAATTCATGTATATCATTTATGAGACCAGTTTTAAATAAATTTAAAACATATAATATTAAAGATGTTTTTAAACTATAATGTTTTAACGAGAAAGGATTTTCCCATTTACTTGCTTTAAGTACTTTTGTTTTTTCTCTTAATTTTTTACCTTGTTCTTGATTATATTTGTAAATATTTATTCTCCAATTTCTACCAACATATATATTATTATATGTACTACACCAATCTTCGATATTATCATATCCTAATTTTTCTAAATTTTTTTGTTTTATACATTGAGCTTTGGTTGTCATTTAATTTTTATAAAAAAATTAAATAAATTTTTAAATTTATTATAAAACTTCCATTTTAGATACCGGTATTTCTAATACTGAACCATCAGGATAAAAACGTTTTATTTTTAAAGGTATTTTCTTCTCTAAAAGTTCTT
>Ga0209223_10002351_pt1 | contig 19089 bp, 18 predicted proteins | sample COG_06_FD_184750 | JGI IMG/M metagenome (GOLD analysis project Ga0209223, IMG submission 184750) | Pelagic Microbial community sample from North Sea - COGITO 998_met_06 (SPAdes) (version 2) | ecosystem: Environmental > Aquatic > Marine > Neritic zone/Coastal water | place: Helgoland, sampling...
AGCAGCACCAACACCAGCAGCGCAGGCACCACAACCACAACCACAACAACTACAACAACAACAACAACAACAAGCATTACAAGCACAACAACAACAACAACAACAACAAGCATTACAACACCAAACAACAGCAAGAACAAACCAGGATGATGAATTAACAAAATTAATAAAAGAAGATACAGAAATGATAATAATAATGTTAAAATTAAAATTTTATATAGATTATGTGCAAAAAAAAATGCAATCCGATTCCAATCCACCAATTAATATTCGTTATACTATAATGAATTGGTTATTAGCGAATCATCCAATATTTAAAAATATAAAAGATGGTCCTAATGTCTTTGAAGCGATAACACAGGGGTTTGGTATAGGGAAATGGCCGTCGAGTGAAGAAAATTATTATATAGATGTTGTAATGGGTTCAAAAATAGGATGCAATGAAAACACGTTAACGGTTCGTAAAAATATATTTTTAAAATATATAAATGATTTTGTAGATATATATGAATACATTACTGATTTAACAAACAATAATAAATTATTTATAACAGTTAATAAATTAGGTCAACCAATATGGGAAGAAGAAATATTAATCTCTATGTCATTCATTGCGTTGGTTTTAGTTGATGATTGAAATTATCATGATAAACTCGCCCCTTTAAATACATATCATAATAAACTCCCATAATATAAAATTGTAGCATATTAGTTTTAGGAAACATTTGTATTTTATCACATATAAAATTTAATAATGGACTATTTAAATAAAATGGTTCAATAAATGGATTAAATAATTGTGATGGTTGTATAACGCTAGGATATTTAAATGCATGTACGTTTCCATTCAACGGGAACGTATTTGCATCAACGGTCACTGATTGTAATTCTTGTGTATCTATTATTATACCAAACATGATATATTTTGGTATATCCTTTATAGTAAGATAATTGCCATAATATTGAGCAAGAGTTACCGAAGACGTGACGTAATTATTGTTACACGCAATTACATTTTCGGTAGCATTTGTATCAAAGGATTTAGTCAATCCTTTACCGTAATCAGGTATAATACCTTTTTCTAAAATACTCTCTCTATTTACAAGAGAGGTAGCATGGAAAAATAAATGGGTTTTCATTATATCTTTAATGAGTTGTATGCAACTACTATATGTATCTATTCGGTTAGATAATTGAATACTAAAATAGTTTTTCTGGTATTCATGTAAAAGTTGTGTTTTTAGTAATAATCTCTCCTCTTCTTCTTCTGTTAATATTAATTCTTCGTCGTCAGAGTTAAATTCGTATTGTTCGAGGTTAGGATCACTTTCATAACCGTTATTATTATTATACATTTGTATATTAATAATAATAATTGATTATTTTTAAATATGTTTGTTTATTATAATGACCGAGACTGTTAAGGTTAAAAAACTTCGTGTTGAAAAACATAAATGTGTATTTTGTAAAAAAAAACTGTCGACGTTAATGTGTCAAATATCATGTGAATGCGGGAACACATATTGTACATTGCATAGATTACCTGAAAATCATGATTGCTCTGTTGATAGAAGAGCGAAACACATGCAAACGTCTAGTTCTCAGATAGAAAAAATGAAATGTGTTAATGATAAAATAGTTAAAATTTAAATCCTAGTAATTATATTTGGTATATTAATCTACATGTATTTCGGGAGATATCATTGTAGATTTAATTTGTCTCTGAAAAAGATAGGCTTGTTTAAGATTACTGTTTTCATACCCATTAGGTTGAGATACATCTGCGCAAGAAGTATATAAGAAAGGTGAATTTATAGGTTGAATAACTGTTTGTGATGAGTTTTCGATAATGTTATTTTCTTTAATATGTGTAAGACTCTGTCTATATTTCCAATTAGCACTCATTGTAATATTATAATATATAATATTATTGAAAAAGTTTTAATAATTCAGGTTTTCGCAATTTAGACGGCGCAGACGATAAGTTTCGCTCTGTTACTAATTTTCTAAGTTCGGCTACTGACATTTTAGAATAATCGTTAATTTCTAATGGAACGGATTTTATATTTTCATGTTCATAGATTGGTAAATTAGATTTTGATATGTCGTCATGTAAGACTTCGACGGGCACCATATCAAATGGAATAGACTTTATATTTTCATGTTCGTCATGTTCGTCATCATCATCTTCGTCTGATTCACTTTCACTACTATCACTGACATCGCTTAACTCTACAACATTAATCGTATTAGGAATTAATTCTTTGTATGGATGGTTAGTAAATCCTTGTTCATGGTGTTCTTCTTCAAGGTGTTCTTCTTCACCATGGTCTTCTCCGTCTTCTTGTTCATGGAGCTCTTCTTGTTCATGATGTTCATGTGGTGGTGACTGTAAGTGTGATTTTAATTGTTCAATTTCTGTGTGTAGTTCGGTAACCAATTTAAATATAGCAGTAACCTTATGTTCAGTCTTTTTATTTTTTGACTTACAATAATACAAAATGATACAGGCAAAAATTAAAATTAATACTAAACAAAGAGAAAATCCTATTTTTTCTAAACCAAACATTTTCTTAATTATAATAACTAACTATTTTTAAATAGTTAATCTAACGAAACATATCGTTTAGCTGTTTGTATTATATCAGAAGGAAAATCTAATGCTTCAAGAATTTTAATACCTCCTTTTACACTCGAAATTCCTTTTTCTAAATGAAAGTAATTTTCTAATGTATAATTTTCTACCATAAGACTATTATTAAAATTTTTACATAAATCTAAATAATGTGTAGTAAGCATATATTTAACATTATCGTATTTATTAATATGATTAAGATAACCTGTTGCACTGCCAATTGCTTCATATGGATTTGTCCCGGAAAACAATTCGTCAAATATACAAAAGTGTTTAGCATCTGAATTGATTTCTATAACATTTAGTATCTCTCTACATCTCCTTGCTTCTGCTTGAAATAGACTATCTCTTCCACATGTATCAGGTATATTAATATAGCAATGAAAATGGTCCTGAGGGATTATAGACGCCTTTTTATAGAAACCTTTACCTATTTGTTGACTCAATATAATATTAATCATAGTTGATTTCAATATAGTGGTCTTACCTGAGGCATTTGGGCCTGACATAATCGCATTTTTTTTAACAGAGTAACTATTTTTAACGGCAGATTCTTCTTGCAAAAGCGCATAATATGCGTCTGTAAATGTCATCTTTATATTTGAAAATCTACAATTATTTAATGTTGTATATTTTGAAAATGTGCTAACATTTTTTACATATTCATGATATGAAAACGTATATTTAAATAACTCATTATATTCCTCGTTGCAATATATATTGTAAAATAAATGCATTTTTAATCCCATATCCTTGAATGTTTTTATACTAACATTACTAAACTTTTTAGAAATTTCATTTAGCTCTCCTATTTTACTAATTAATGTATTGTAAAATGGTGAATAAGTAGGTAAATTTTTTATTAAATTATTATACGACATCATAGATTCGGATGTCAATTGACAATAAGTTCCAATTTTATGTATATCATTTACCATCTTTTGCGAGTTGTTATAAAATTTATAACAGGTTAATGAGTTTTGATACATTTGGACGATATATAATATAATTGAAAATACGATAAATCCTCTCTGATCCCACGATGATTGTCCCATTTGGAATAATTTACCAATAGGTAGCATTTCAAAACATCGTTTTAGTTCGTTAAGATAATTTGATATGTTTAATTTTTTCCCCACTATCCGTAATATAAAAAATGGGATAAATATCAGAAACAAAGGTGTAAGTAACGAGAGAATAGGAGATGTTAATGTATAGACAGATATAAATTGTAATATTTGTTCATAGTTATTAAGTTTTTCAAATAATTTTGTCGTAATGAATCCATATTTTTCACGAAAACTAATATCTTCCTTTAATCCGTCAAATATCTCTTTAACATCCAATGTCGAAACTGGTAAAGGGTATTTAGTAGTATTTTTTAATAATTTCTGTGTTTCTTTTAAAAAAGATTTATTAGTTGTATAATGTGTTAACCACATTTCTCTCACATGATTATCGTCATTATCGCCTAAAATATGACTATATATTTTGTCTAACTGTAAATCATTAACACATTGTTCAGAAAGAGTATTTGAATCTGTTATTAGTTGTATAGGTGATTCAAACATACCTATAAATATAATAAATAATATTATTTATTAGTTTAAACTTGTGTAAATGATTCAGGCAATTCTTCTATTTTAGTATGATAAAACTCTTCTATTATATTCATTTGTGATATATCAAATTTTGTTACAAAATTAATCCCTACCCCTTTTCTACCCCATCTACCACTTCGACCAATCCGATGTAAATAATTATGCACACATTTAGGTAAATCAAAATTAATTACAGTACTAACTTGTTGAATATCAATTCCTCTTGCCGTCACATTTGATGATATCAAAACCCTAGTTTGACCATTCTTGAAATTTTCAAACGCCTTTTGTCTATCATCTTTATCCATATTTCCGTGCAATTGCGAAACAGCAAACCCCTCTTTTACCATCGCATGATATAAATCTTCTACTCTTTTAATGCTGTTACAATAAATAATGCATTGAGATACATTAAGAGAATTGTATAAATCACATAAACAATCAAATTTATCTCCATCATTGTCTAATGCAATATGATATTGTTGAATACCATCTAATGTAAGCATATCAGATTTAACCAATATCTTTTCTGGACTTTTCATAAACTTTGTTGTTAGTTCTTCAATAGCAACAGGAATTGATGCACTGAATAAACAAATTTGCGATGTTGACGGCAAATATTGTATAATCTGATATAACTGTTCTGTAAACCCTGACGATAAAAGCTCGTCAGCTTCATCTATTACCAATAACTTTATATTAGACGTATTTAAATAACCACGTTTCATCATATCAAATGTTCGTCCTGGACACCCAACAATAATATGAGGAACGTTCGTTTTTAAATTATCAATATCTTCATATACAGGTGAACCTCCAACAAGCATCTTTACCCGCAAACCCTTCATATAACACCCAATACTTTTTATTACTTCAAATGTCTGTTGAGACAATTCTCGTGTAGGAGACAACACAATCGCCTGAGTTACCATATCTGCAACATTAATTCGGTTTAATAAACCGATCGAAAAAGCACCTGTTTTTCCTGTCCCCGACTGAGCTTGCGCCAATAAATCCTTTCCGTCCATTAACGGTTTAACAGATTTCATCTGAATAGGACTCGGTTTTTCAAAACCGACCGAATAAACTCCTCTCAATACATCTGTATCCATACCAAACTCATCCCATGATTCAATCATGATATATATCATTTTAATAAAGATGGTTTAAGTCTATTTATTAAAATGATATAAATGAGACAATATATTGTTAATATATTAATAATAATATGTACACATATTCATTAGATGATGTTATAAATATAAAAAAACAAGGTTTCGTTTATACTCTATCAGAGCATACATCTTCTATGATTATAGAATTATCGAAATTAGTAGGGGCAACCGATTATATTAAAACACCTATATTTTTAAATAAAAATTTTGATACAAGCGGGCCTGATTGGGATAAAATAAAACAATTCAAACCTACTGCTAAAATAGATAGATCTGTAAATGACAACATAATTCAGAGCATTAAAGGGTCTTTACATAAAATGACCCATAAAAATTATGATAAAATGAGGGATGATATATTTACAAACCTGAAACTTTTGGAAAGTAGTCCAGAATATTCAACCATAAACGATATTATTTATAACATTGCTAGTTCAAATCGTTTTTACTCATCTATTTATGCTCGTTTGTATAAAGAATTAATAGAGCAATCAGATGACGATATTTTCAACAATAGATTAAGAGATGAATTATCTAATTATTTTGAACGGTTTAGCACTATACAAATTGTGAACCCAAATGAAGATTATGATTTATTTTGTAATGTTAATAAAGAAAACGAACAAAGGAAAGCGTTAACCGAATTTTTTATGAATTTATTGTTAATTAAAGTAATCCCTTCCACTGATATTATTAATATTTTTAATAAATTATATGATTTAGTTATTGATATATCGATTAAAAAGGATAAAAGACATATAATGATCGAGTTATCAGAGAATATATTTATTATTATGGAATCATGTATTCGACATTTTACAAAAGAAGGCGAATATAAAATTATGTTAGATAAAATCCAAGTTATAACCGATAATATGAACTTAAAATCTAATCCAGGTCTTACAAATAAAGCATTATTTAAGTTTATGGATATAATGGATATTAAAATATAAACCGAATGGTTATTATGGAACATATAACCATAGAAATTGATGAACCGTTAGAAAGTATAAATAAATCTTGGGGTATGGAGAGAGAAAACGAATGTGTAATTCAAACATCAGATACATTTGATTCAGATACATTTGTAGCAAAACAGCTGGATTATAGCGAAAATTATACTTTGATGGATTTAAAAAAAATCGCTGATTATTATGATATTATTGTTAGAAAATTACGGAAGGACGAATTAATACAGGAAATTGTCCTTTTTGAAATAGATCCGCATAATTGTATAATTTATTTCAAACGTGTACAAGGCTGGGAATATATTAATTTACTAATGAGAGACAATAAATTAAAGAAATATATTTTATTTTAATTTGTGATTGCATACGATTGTTAAATAAACCGGTTGTATTTTATTGTTAACAAGTAAATGAGTGAATTGTCATATAAATTGAAGTACAATTACTAACTAATGGTGATAATATAAAAGACATCGTTTACAACACACATACAAATCCAAAACCTTTTCCTAAACCCTTTCCAAAACCCTTTCCACGACATGTCTTCAATCCAACAACCAAATGCCTCTTATGAGGAAACAATGAATAAGCTCAAACTGTGCCTTACGAGTAAGGAATTTACCCTTAGTGTGGGAGAATATTGGGCTGGTTATAATTATTGTATAGAAAATACCAGAGAACGGAACAGAGATGCAATCAAGTGTCACTACAAGTTCTTTGATATGATGGAAGAATGGGTGAATGGTGCTGATGAAATAGATTTCTAACTCAACGCAATTTACAAAAACAAAAACAAAAAACAAGAATAATAGATTATTCTTGTTTTTTTTTGTATAAATTAAGTTTATTTAAGTATAATAATAATAATGTATTTAAGAAATATACTTTATTAGCAGCAATCAATTACAATGGAGTAGTTGGATGGACTCTTTATAATGAAGGTTGTATTACAGCGGAAAGATTGATTTTATTTTTAGATAAATTTATAAAGAATAAAATGAAAAAGAATTTGATTATTATGGATAATGCTGGTGCTCATAGAAATAAAATCATTAAAAATTATATAAATGACAGCGGTAATCAATTACACTATTCTATTCCTTATAAACCAAAAACAAATGCAATAGAAACATTGTTTAGTCAATTTAAACATAATTTAATTCAAAAACAAGGAAAAGGAATTACATTTTCACATTTGAAGAAAACGATTAAAAAGGTAATCACAAAAATTGATACAAAAAGCTATACTAATATTTTGAAATATGCTTACAAAAATAAAGATAATCGTAAAATAATAAAAAGTGTCTACTAGAAGACGGAAACCTAAAACATATATAAAATAAAAATAATTATATAAAATATAAATAAATTATATATATATATATATGACAAAAAAAACAGTTTTTTTTTTATTTAGTGGTCAATCTAGAACATCCCCTTTTTCAATAAAAAATGAAATGAAAAGAAGTTTAGAAATACTAAATAGTTATAATAAATACATTTTTACACAGGAATTTAAAGGTAAATACAATTATCAAGTTTTTATTTCAACTGATGACATTCACTTGTCAGATACAATTAATTATTTTTCAGAAGAAAATATCGGAAATATTCATTTATTAGATACTAATTATTATTATAAAAACATTTGTAGTAAAGTTAAAGATGATTCATTTTATTTAAATAGTTATAATAAAAAAGATTTTGGTGTTTGTCGTAAATATGATAATAGTATTTACCAACATCATAAAATTCTGGATTGTTATAATATGATAAGAAATTCAGAACAATTTGATAATGTTGATTATATAGTAAGATTAAGGTTTGATATAAAAATCAATAAAGATATAAGTAGTCTTATAACTAAATTAGAAACTAATTCAAACTTACAAATTATTTTAGGATTTGATTTATTCGCAATAGGAAAACCAGAAATAATGGATTGTTATTGTACTGGATTAGAAAATAACTATGGAAATTATGATTATAATGTTATTATTCCAAAAGAGTTACCTGTTATGAAGGATTATCATATAATGGACAAAAACAGGTGGACATACGCACCTGAAAGACAATTGTTTGAAATGTTATTTGAATATTGCAATAATAATAATCTTGATATTAATAATGCAATTTCGGCATTTGCCAAAACGGAAGAAATGTCATCTATTATAAGATAATATTAACAAAATTTTTTTGTTGACATTATATATATTATGTCAGCAAAAAATTATATAATAATACCCTTAGGCGGTTTAGGAAACCGTTTCAAAAAAGAAAATTATAAAAACCCTAAGGCATTTATTAATATAAATAATAAATATATAATTTATTGGTTACTTGATAATATTAAAATTTCTAATAATTACACTGTTTTAATTCCCTATAATGAAAAAGAATATGAAGGTTTTGATTTAGAAACTAAATTACAAACTCGTTATCCTAATATCAATTTTAAGTTCTTTCCTCTAAAAAACAATACTAGAGGAGCAGTTGAAACAATAAGCATTTGTTTACGAAAGTTTTCAACGGAAATGACTATTAATCCAATCTTAGGTCCAGACAAAGCTCTAGAACAACAAGATGGACCAGTTATATGTATAGATAGTGATAACTTTTATTTACAAAATATCATTCAAGAATGGAATGGAGAAAATAAAATTTTTGTTTTTGAGGATATACAAAAAAATCCTATTTTCTCTTATGTAAAAGAAGACGCTGATAATAATCTATTAGAAATAATAGAAAAAGAAAAGATTTCTAATTTAGCTTGTTGTGGAGCATATGGATTTTCATCTATTTATTCCCTACAAAACTACTGTTTCAAAATAATAAATAATCAATTTTATCAGAAAGATGAATTTTATACTTCTGGACTAGTTCAATTGATGCTTCTGGATAATATACAATTTAAAGTTAGCAAAATTCTAAATAAAAATTATTTTACATTAGGTGTACCTGAAAATCTACGAAAATTTGAAACAGTATTCTTGCTAGATTTAGATGGAACATTAGTTTCATCCGATCATATTTATCTTGAAGTTTGGAAAGAAATATTAATTAAATATAATTTAAAAGCAAATGAAAACTTTTTTAATTATTTTATTAAAGGTAAAAGTGATATTCAAGTATTAAAATATGTATTTCCTAATATTACAGATGCACTAATCAAACAAATATCAATTCTAAAAGATGAATTATTTTCACAAAAAGTAACCGAAACCATGTTATTTGATGGGGTTAAAGATTTTTTTGAGAAAATAAAAAATTCATATATTGCAGTTGTAACAAGCAGTAATAGAAAAGCGGCAGAAACTATCTTATTCAAAACTGGATTATCAAATTATGTAAATTTATTAATTGCATCAGAAGATTGTATAAAACATAAACCCGAATCAGAACCATATAATAATGCACTCAAACAATTAGGAATAAAATTCAAAAATATTATAATATTTGAAGATTCTTACTCTGGATATTTAAGTGCTAAACAAATTACACATAATATATTTATAAAATTAAGCGACGATGATACACATTTTGAAGCTAATAAATTTAGTGAATATAATAGTATTGAAGATCCTTATAAAATAAATATTAAAAGAGATGAAATAAAATTTAATGATATAATAAAATACTTACCTATAAAAAAAATCATGAAATCATTCATAAATTTAAAAACTGGTTATATATGTAATATAGATCTTTATGACCTGATTTACAATGATAATACTAAACAAAGTGTAATATTAAAATTAAATAATGACGGAAATGCACTATCACAAACAGCAAAAAAATTAGATATGTATCAAAAAGAAATTAAGTTTTATAGAGACATTTCAACTATCTTAAATGTAAATGTACCAAAATGCTTTCATATAATAAACACCCAACAAGATCAAGGGATGTTATTAGAGAATTTATTAGTTTATAAAGGAAAATTTGACTGTAATTTAAATAATAATACAAAAGAATTATTTATTGTCATAAAAGAATTATGTAATATGCATTTGAGATTTAAATTTGAAACATCAAATGACGTAATAGAACAAATGAAAGGGCTGAGTACTGTAAAAGAAATAACTCATTATTATGAATTAGTTAAAGTTAGATATTTAAAATTTAGAGAGAACGTAAAATATATTTTAACAAACGATAGTTTAGCAATTTTTGATAAAATTAAATCCAACTTTGAATTAATTGGAAATGAATTATCATTATATCCATTAAGTTTTTGCCATGGTGACTACAAAAGTCCTAATATATTTTATAAAGAAGATAATGAAATTGTAATATTAGATTGGCAGTATATACATTTAGGAAAAGGTGTTAGTGATTTAGTATTTCTTTTAGTTGAAAGTATTGATTATGATGAAACTTTATGTAATACAATTAGAGAATTATATTATAAGTTATATTCAGAAACTGATCCATCATATAGTTATAAACAATTTGAATATGAATTTAATTTATCATTATGTATGTTTCCTTTCTTTGTTTGTGTATGGTTTAATTCAGAAGAAATAGATAAATTAATTGATTCTACATTTCCTCTAAGATTTCTTAGAAATTTGGATAAATATTATCAATATTATCTAAAAGATTTTAATATTAAAAAGACGAAAATTTAAATCTTCAACGGGTTAAAACCAATCTCCATTATATTAGTGGCATTCAATGCTAAACTGAAATGGGTTAATTGTTTATAAATTAATTCATTCATTGGAAAATACAAAACAATTATTATCAATTTTAAATAAATTTATATATGATAATAATTGTAAATCAGTTTTAGATTTAGGATGCGGTGATTTAACATGGATTTCAAAAACTCAATTTTTTAATGACTCCTGTATAAAATATACAGGAATTGATGTTGTAGAACGTCTAATTAGGTCACATTCAAATAATTATCCCGAAAATACCTTTTTATGTAAAGATTTAGTAAATTATAATAATATTGAATTTACATCATTAATAATCATTAGAGATGTTATATTTCATTTAAAAAACGAGGAAATACTTTCTATTTTTGAGAATATTAAAAATAAATTTGATTTTTTATTAATAACCAGTTGTAAAAATGATATTAATACGGATAATTTTGATAAATGGCATTTTTCAAATAAAAATATACATAACGAACCATTTAATAAATCGCATTATTTTGAAAAATGTATAGATGAACCTGCTTTTAACCGCAATGTTTATATCTATACCCATGATAATTTTTATAAGTAAATCCCCTTATCATATTATCTAGTCCATTCCATCCTCAAATATGGAAATATTTGGTTATTGGTTTATATTCATCCACTGACCATAATTTAACTGCTTATCGCAATTCATTAGAATCTTTAATTTTATAGAATACATATCTCATAATATTATTATAAATATTCGGTTCATATTCTTTTTTAATCCCACTCCGACAAGACCAATATATTATTCATTTACGTGTATTACATTTTTTCTCTCTACTTACTTATTCTAAATCTTTATCAGTATCAATAACCCATTTTATAAGTTACTAAGACCAGCACCGACATATTAGAACCAGACTATTAGGATTTCCGTCGTTGTTATAAATTTTTAATTTGTTGTTGTGTATGATTGTTAAATAATTGTGTCGCTATTTTACATGTATTTGGGTCAAATTGATTAAATTCTTCTTGACGAAACAGTTCGGGATGTTCCTGTTTAGTAAATTGAGGCATTTGGCGAGCATTGTATAATTCGCTCGTCGTCGAAGGTACATATTGTGATTGATCACTTTTTTGTAAAGCAAAAAATTGGTTACGTAAAGTAGATTCGGTATTTATATTGGACGCAAACCCATACCATGGTGCATTTGCAGTTCCAGGGTTAAAAATGGTACTTGGTGTGTAATTAATATATGTATCAAACTTAGTTCGTATACGGTCTTTATTAGTTTCAGATTTACCTAATATCGTAAACTTAGTCTGTTCTGCTCTGGGGGTATACTCTGGTTTTAATGGTTGAGATGGAATATTTCGTTCATACATTCTGTCACTAAGGACTTGTTGTCTATTATTATTACAATAATATACATCTTTAATCACTCCAAACATATTGTATATATATATCTAATATAAAATATATTTAAATAATCACACATATAATTAATTAAATAGTTATGTGTGGGATTTTTGGTATCTTAGGGCAAACTACTTATAGTAGGGCGGAGTTATCACATGCATCTGAGCAAGCAATTAATAGAGGGCCTGAACATTCAACGCTCCTTAATATATCTGACAGTAATGTTACGCTAGGGTTTCACAGACTTGCTATTAATGGCATTAATGATTTAAGCAACCAACCTTTATGTTTAAATGGAACCTATTTGATTTGTAATGGGGAAATATATAATTATAAATCGATTTATAAAGAGTGCGGTTTTATTCCTAAAACAAATTCAGACTGTGAAGTTATTTTACATTTATATGAAAAATACGGTATGGACGGAGTTTTACAAATGATTGACGGAGTTTTTGCGTTTATATTAATAGATACAAAGTTAGGAATTGGTTTTGTAGCAAGAGATACCTACGGCGTTCGACCATTATTTATGAGTAAAACGGAGAGAGGGTTTTACGGATTTGCTTCTGAAATGAAGCAACTTATTCCTATTACAAATGACACCGACGTTATTTCACAATTTAATCCTGGCACAGTATCAGTTTTCTCTCTTAGAGAGAAACCCGAACATATGTATTCATCTACATTCGCAACAGTCCCTTTTTTAAAGCATCCCGATAATATAGACATCCAGGAACATATGACCCAAGTGAGTATTAGGTTAAGGGCGGCCGTTGCTAAAAGAGTAACGGCCACTGATAGACCCATCGCGTGCCTTTTATCGGGTGGATTAGACAGCAGTTTAATAACGGCATTGGTTTCCGAACATTTTGAAGATAAGTCTATGTTGGAAACGTATAGCATTGGATTACAGGGTTCTGATGATTTACGAAATGCATTATATGTAGCTAAACATATTGGGTCATCTCATACATCTATTATAGTTACCGAAAAGGACATGTTAGATGCTATCCCATTAGCGATTAAAGTGATTGAAAGTTATGATACAACGACTGTGCGAGCATGTGTTGTCAATTTATTATTAGCAAAATATATTAAGGAACATAGTCAAGCGAAAGTGATATTTAATGGTGATGGAAGCGACGAATTAACAGGCGGATACCTATATTTCCATGAATGCCCGTCATCAGTGGAGTTTGATTTAGAATGTAAACGTCTTTTAAAGAATATCCATTTTTTTGATGGTCTCCGATCAGACAGATGCATCGCTTATTATGGTCTTGAACCACGTACTCCATTTTTAGACCGTTCATTTACTGAATATTATTTATCTATACCAACCACATTAAGAAATCATAACATTTGCAATAAAAGCGAAAAGTATATACTACGAGATTGTTTTAAAAACGATAATTTATTGCCTGAAGAAGTTAGATGTCGGACAAAAGAAGCATTTAGTGATGGTGTAAGTTCACAAACAAAATCGTGGTTTGAAATAATTCAGGATAATATCCCTACATTATTTCACCAACCCGATAATCATACGGATTATCATATTAATCCGCCGAAAACACCCGAACAACGATATTATAGACATATGTTTGAAGAAGATTATAAGGGGAGAGGTGGGATTATTCCATATTTCTGGATGCCAAAATTTACAGACGCAACAGATTGTAGTGCTCGTTCCTTGAAAATATATAATACATTTGTAAAAACGTAATTATAGTATATTATATTATATAATAGTATATTATAGTATAATAATATAATATGAGTCAGTCTATTTTAGAACAACTTAAATTAAAAAAAACTCCGAGTGTAGCAGAAAAAGTTAAAATTAAGGTTAATGTTAGAGCAAAAGTTATTATGAATGATGAACGAGCAACTGGCGATGTTGACCGTGAATATATATTAACTAAAATGACCCAACCAAGGATGAAACCTGTGGAGGATGCTGAAAAGAAAGCTAAAAAGAAGAAATCTAAAAAACCTACGATTAAGTTTAATATTATCGATATAGAATCCAAAACACCAGAGTCGGTTGTAGAACCAATACCAAAGTCGGTTGTAGAACCAATACCAAAGTCGGTTGTAGTACCTGACCCAAGTGCAATAGAACGCATAACACCAAAACCAGACATGAATATTACAATTCAAGGGACACTTACAAAAGGACCAATTATAAATCAAGATATTTTACCTACAAAAAAGCAACAAGTTATTTTGAGAGCGTCAAACTATTATTTAAATAATAGAAACATATTTGTTACATTTATAAATAAGCATTTTAATTTATATAGAGAAGAAATACTAAAAGCAAACAAGAAATTGTTAGACGAAAAGGGTATTGATAATTTAATTAGCAAATGTGATAGAAGTGGTTCATTTTTAGAATTTGAACTGTTAACACATCAAAAAATTGTGCGTGATTACTTAAATATATATACTCCATACAGAGGATTATTATTATACCATGGATTAGGTTCAGGTAAAACATGTTCCTCTATTGCTATTGCCGAAGGTATGAAGAGCACGCGTCAAGTTATTGTGATGACACCTGCCTCACTTCGGAGAAATTATTTGGAACAGCTCAAAGAGTGCGGTGATCCGCTTTATGTAAAAAATCAATTTTGGAAGTTCGTTCCATTAAAAAGTAACGAACATTTATTAGACGAGTTGAGTAATATATTATCAATCTCTACGAAATTTATAAGAGCACAGGGTGGTGCATGGATGGTTAATGTAAAAAACCCTACAAATTACCAATCTCTTTTGTCCGAGGACAAAAATAGTTTGGATAAACAGATAACCGAAATGATTTTACATAAATATAAATTTATCAGTTATAACGGGTTACGAGACGACAGAATGAATGAATTGACTAAACATAATACTATTAATCCATTTGATAATGCAGTTATTGTAATAGACGAAGCTCATAATTTTATTAGTCGTATAGTTAATAAAATAAAAAAACCAGAATCTATCTCAATGAGGCTGTATGAATTTTTAATGACGGCTAAAAATGCTCGTATTGTGTTACTGACAGGTACTCCTATAATTAATTATCCAAATGAAATCGGTATTTTATTCAATATTCTTAGAGGTTACATTAAAACATGGACGTTACCGTTAAATGTTAAAACAACCCAAAAAATAGACGAAGTTCGGATTAAAAAATTGATGAATTCACCAGAACTGAAAGGATTGATTGACTATGTTAATTATAAACCAGCTACGAAGGAACTTAAATTTACACGCAATCCGTTCGGATTTAAAGGTGAAATGTCCGGTCGTTCCTATAAAGGGGTTTCATCGACAGTAGATGAATATGTATCAGACGATGAATTAATTACCGTATTAACTAAGGTATTAGGTAAAGAACAAATAGAAATTATAAGTGGAAGGGGGTCAATTAACAGGTATAAAGCATTACCTGACACATTAGACGATTTTCAAAACCATTTTGTTGATATTAAAACGAGTGAAATTAAAAATAAGAAACTGTTTCAGAGGAGAATTTTAGGATTGGTATCTCATTTTGGCGACATTAAAGAGTTAATGCCTGCTTATGAAACAGATAAGGATTTACATGTGATACGAATACCTATGAGCGACTACCAATTTGAAATATACGAGAACGCAAGATCGAAGGAGCGTAAATTAGAATCACAAGCATCAAAAAAAAAAGCTACAAAAGCTGGTAAGTCGGGGTTATATGATGATTCTGTATCCACATATAGGATATTTTCACGAGCATTCTGTAATTTTGTATTTCCGCACACTATTGTAAGACCGATGCCACAAGATGGGAATCTTGTAGATGACAATATAGGTGATGAAGATTCAATTGATGCTGTAACGGTTGAAGAAAAATTAACAAACCCTGATGGTTTATTTACAGTAGACGAGTTAGGAATAATTGAAAAAGATATAAGTGAAACAACAGATATTACATACGAATCAAGAATAAAAGAAGCATTAAGTTTATTGAAAAAACACGCAAACGATTTTTTAACACCCGAGTTTCTTAAAACATACAGCCCAAAGTTTTTAACAATGTTCGAAAATATCATTGATCCAGATAATGTTGGTTCGCATATGGTGTACAGTCAATTTAGAACACTCGAAGGTATTGGAATTTTATCTATTATTTTAGATGCAAACGGGTTTTCTAAATTTAAACTGAAAAAAGACCGTACTACCGGTGTTTGGGAATTGAACATGACAGATGAAGAATTGGCTAAACCTTCGTATGCTATGTATACAGGAACAGAAGATGCCGAGGAAAAGGAAATAATAAGAAATATTTATAATAGTGATTGGGCAGGAATTCCTGCATCTATTACAACTAAATTAAAAGAGATGCACGGTGATAACGTTATGGGAAATATTATAAAACTGTTAATGATTACAGCTTCCGGTGCTGAGGGTATATCGCTTAAAAATTGTAGGTTTGTTCATGTTACCGAACCGTATTGGCATCCTGTGCGTGTTGAACAAGTCATCGGACGTGCCGCACGTATATGCTCTCATAAAGATTTACCAATTGAATTACGAACAGTTAAAGTGTTTCAATATTTAATGACCTTTTCAGAGAGACAATTAACAAGCGACGAATCAATAGAACTCCGTCTAAAAGATAAAAGTAAATTAGACAAAAAAACACCGCTTACAAGTGATGAAGCTCTATTCGAAATATCTAATATGAAACAAGAAATTAATAAACGGCTATTATTGGCTGTTAAGGAGGCAGCAATAGATTGTAATTTACATAATTTACCTGGTTCAAAAAAACCACTAGTTTGCTTTTCGTTTGGTCAAAGTCAACAAACTGCGTCAAAATTCGCAATATCCCCTTCATTAGATGGGGAAGAAACTGACGTAGAAGCACAAGTCAATATTAAAAAAATTACATGGAAGGCGAAAGAGGTTCGTATATCTGGTAAATTATACGCTCTTAATGCTGAAACTAATGAATTGTATGAGTATGAGTCGTATTTACATGCTTTGACAGTTCCTGGGGCTGATCCTACTTATATAGGCAAACTTGTTAAAAATGATGACGGTACCTTTTCAGTAGAAATTATGTAGTCATCGTGTAAGCACCTGTTAATTCCAACAACGATGTAATACTACAAGTGGATAGATTAGCAAGTACGTCCTTCCACACTTCTTTATCTTCCTCCGTCAAATTAAACTCTGCTACGTTCATTACAATAAGTTGTCTAAACTCGTTTTCGTCGAACAAATGTTGCGTAGTGGTACCAATCCCAGTATAGAAGATCATTGGTGCGGATGTTTGTTTCGTAGTATCGCCAGCGTTCATCATCGTTAATATAAGTAATTAGTTATTAACAATTTGTTTCAATTTTTTGTATATATATAACAAAAAATTATAGCAACAACAGCAGCAAACAGCAGCAACAAACAACAGCAACCAACAGCACACAACAGCAAACAGCACACAACAGCAAACAGCACACAACAGCAAACAGCAGCAACCAACAGCAACCAACAGCAAACAGGAAATCATTCAACGGTTGCTTTTTTCTTTCTAAATCGTCCTGGCACTGAAACTGGTAACAAGTGAATATGTGTACACGGTGTTCCAGATCGTGTTGTCCGTCTGCATCCGCCTGTCCGTTTTTCATTAGGGCATTGATTTTCAACAGATTTTGATTCTGACATTGTAATAAATTGCACTGGATTAGATTGGTATTATATCGGTATTAAGTAGTAAATACTTCAATTTTTATTATGATTAACCCATAAATGGTTTAATATATTTATATAATCCAATGTTCCTTAACTTTCAAGATGATCGGGAAGTTATTGAGGAAATAGAATTTAAGGGTGAATATAATATAATATATTTATTTATATATGAGTTTAGAGTTATTTGGATTAATTAGTGTCATTACGCTTAGTGAAGCATTAGGACAATTTTTGTTAAATAAATACCATCATTCAGTTATTAAACAAACAGCATATTACGGACCACTTCCTATTTTTATATTGCCTTTTATTACATGGTTATTGTACGGTATATGTACATGGTTATTATTAAACAGTTATAAATATACAACTATGAGCAAAGCAGAAGTATATTGGGATGCATTGTCTGCACTTATTGTCCCAATAATAGGATTTTTATATTTTAAAGAAAAAATAAATGGTGTAGGGTGGGTAGGTATTGGGTTAATAATGGTAGGCACTATTATTTTAGCATTTGAAAACCCATTATTAAAAAAATTATGTAACTAATCGTTATTTATACCCCTAACCTGTCATCTTTATTAATTTGTAATAATACGTGGTGCGATGTTCATCGTAATTAATTCTTGAAACAATAATTTGCACGCATAAGGAATATGAACCTTTGAGAAAGCTATGGTATTTTCGCACATATTACAGTTATAAATATTATATTTTTTATTAAATGCTGCGAATGAACCGCACTCTTTGCATACATGTGCAACAAATGCATCTGATGATGTATACATACGTTCCTTAGTAAATGCTGCTGCCCCATGTGAAATCATACAATCACGTTCCATTTCACCAAACCGTAACCCTCCGTCACGCGCCCTTCCTTCCGCCGGCTGTCTTGTTAAATTAACCATTGGACCAATAGAACGACTGTG
>Ga0209223_10002353_pt1 | contig 19083 bp, 23 predicted proteins | sample COG_06_FD_184750 | JGI IMG/M metagenome (GOLD analysis project Ga0209223, IMG submission 184750) | Pelagic Microbial community sample from North Sea - COGITO 998_met_06 (SPAdes) (version 2) | ecosystem: Environmental > Aquatic > Marine > Neritic zone/Coastal water | place: Helgoland, sampling...
GTAATTTTATTTTCTATAATCATAAGCAGAGATTTAATTATATATTAGAATTCAACACTTTAATATACTAATTCTCTGCTTTTTTTGTCTCTGTAATTTAAACTAATTTTTAATCGAACTCAGGTTATTAGCAACCAATTCTCTTGTGTGCTATAGAGCGCAAAAGGTTCTACTTCTCTTTTAGAGTCTTGCGATTGTAAGGATCGATAATTAATTTCTAAAAGTTCAAAATTGGTGATGGCAGACTGTAAAAGCATTAAGTAATTACTTGTCTTTTGTTCTTGAGAATTGGCATTAAAATATAATCTATCCGATAGTAGGGTTGTCTTTTCTTTTTGTTGTGATTTTAGAGAGGCCTTTATTTTTAAAATAGCCTCACTATAGTGTTTCGTAAAAGAGGAATCTTTGTTTTTTAGAATCAGTTGTTCTTCAGTAATCAAAGCATTCGCCTCCTTTTCGGTAAACATAACCGGGGGCAATTTGTAACCTTCCATCAGTGAATAGCCTTTCCCTTCTTCAGTAGATACAGTAATACCGGAGTTTTCTAAAGTTCGAATATCGCGATATATAGTTCGGATATTTACGCGATGTTTTTCTGCTAAAGTTTTAGCAGTTGTAATTTTATGAGCTTGTAACTCAGTAATAATGGAAGTCAGGCGTGAAATTCTTGGTTTTTCTTCCATTACTTCGTTTTTTTATTTTTTGTAAAAGGGAAGCTTTACGACTTGGGCTTTCAATTGTTTTTTACGAACTTGAATAAAAATTTCACTTCCTACTTTAGAGAATTCAGAAGATACATATCCCATACCAATTCCTTTTTTAACAGTGGGGCCCATTGTTCCAGAAGTAACAATACCAATTGCCTTTCCTTCTGCATCAACAATTTCATAATCTTTTCTGGGTACACCACGATCGATTAATTCAAAACCTACCAATTTTTTAGAAACACCTGTTTCTTTTTGTGTTTTTAAAAAGTCACTATTTGTAAAATCACTTTTAAACTTTGTAATCCATCCTAATCCAGCCTCTAAAGGAGATGTAGTGTCATTGATGTCGTTTCCATACAAGCAGTAACCCATTTCCAAACGCAATGTATCACGTGCTGCTAATCCTATTGGTTTGATGTTGAAATCAGCACCAGCTTCAAATACTTTATTCCAAATTTGTTCGATTTCACTGTTTTTACAATAAATTTCAAAACCACCTGATCCAGTGTATCCAGTAGCAGAAATAATTACGTTATCAATACCAGCAAAATCGCCTACTTTAAAAGTATAAAATTTAATTTCTGATAAGTTTTCAGAAGTTAAACTCTGCATCGCTGCTACAGCTTTTGGACCTTGAATAGCCAATAAAGAATAGTCATCAGAAATATTTCGCATTACAACATCAGAGTCGTTTTGTGCTGTAATCCAATTCCAGTCTTTTTCTATATTAGAAGCATTAACTACGAGTAAATAAGTCTCTACATTTATTCTATAAACCAATAAGTCATCAACAATCCCACCATCATTATTTGGCATACAAGAATATTGTGCATCTCCAATATTTAATTTAGCAGCATTATTTGTTGTTACTTTTTGAATCAAGTCTAAAGCACCAGCTCCATGAATTAAGAACTCTCCCATATGAGAAACATCAAAAACACCAACATGTTCTCTAACTGTAGCATGTTCCGCATTTACTCCTTCATATTGAATGGGCATATTATACCCCGCAAATGGTAAAATTTTAGCGCCTAAAGATTCGTGAATAGGGTGTAATTGTACGTTTTTCATGAGTTTCAATTTAAAATTAATTGGAATACAAATTAAAGAAATTTTAACCCAAGAAATGAATCAATACAAAGAAATCCTGCTTTAATTTTTTGAATCGCTCCTTATGGGGTGTTACACAGAGCTCGAGTAATAGGTTACCGATACTGATAAAAAATTAATACGGCTAACTATTATTTTGTATTGTGTTTTGGATTTGGATGATTTTAAAATTCGTAGATTGAGTTAGATCTAAAATAAAAAAGCTCTCATCAACTGTATACAATTGATGAGAGCTTTTTTGTGTTTTAAACGATGGCCTAAGATTTCAAGAAAGCCTTCAATTCGTCGTATTCTTTAATTTCAGTAGCCACTTTTTCTAAATCAATTACAGCTTGGATCTGAGGTGGAATTTCAAGTTTTTCAGCGACACCTGGGTATAAAACATCTAAGAATTTTACTGGATGAGCTGTTTCAAGAAAGATTCCTTGTACATCTTTATTCGTTTTCAAATAGTTTTTTAAAGCTACATAACCAATAGCACCGTGAGGCTCTGCGACATAATTACAGCTTTTTAACAGGTGTCCCATCGTAGCAGTGGTTTCTTCATCAGAGTAACTAAATCCAGATAAGTTGTTACGCAGAGCTTCAAGGTCATTGTTGTGAATTTCTTCAATACGAATAAAGTTACTTGGCGCACCTACATCCATTGCATTAGAAATCGTTTGTATAGATGGTTTTGGTTCGTAAGTACCTGTTTCCAAATAAGTAGGAACTACCTTATTTGCATTTGTACCAGTAATGAAATGTTCAATAGGCAAACCTAATTTTTGAGCCATCATTCCCGCACAGATATTTCCATAGTTACCACTAGGAACAGAAAATACTAATCTTTTTGATTTGTCTCTTAATTGTTTGTATGCAAAAAAGAAATAGAACATTTGAGGCAACCAACGAGCAATATTAATCGAGTTTGCTGAAGTTAATTTCATATGATCTGTAAGATCAGAATCCAAAAATGCTTTTTTAACCATTGCTTGACAGTCGTCAAAAGTACCAGAAACTTCTAGAGCTTTGATGTTTTGACCCAATGTCGTCAATTGTTTTTCTTGGATGTCTGATACTTTACCGCTTGGGTATAAGATAACAACATCTACACCTTTAACACCAAGGAATCCACTAGCAACAGCACCTCCGGTATCTCCTGAGGTTGCAACCAAAACAGTTACATCTTCCTGTTTTTCAGCTTGTGTATTGAAGTAACCCAAACAACGCGCCATAAAACGAGCCCCTACATCTTTAAAAGCCATAGTAGGACCGTGGTATAATTCTAGTGACGAAATATTTTCATCAACAGGAAAGACAGGGAAATCAAAACATAAAGTTTCCTCAATAATTCTTTTTAATTCATTTTCAGGAATTTCATCACCAACAAATTGTTTGATAGCTTCAAAAGCAATTTCATTATTGCTGTAGTTTTCAATATTCTCAATGAATTCTTTTGGTAATGGAGTAATACTTTCAGGAAAGTACAATCCTTTATCTGGCGCCAATCCTTTTACAACCGCTTCTTCAAAGGTTGTATTAGGAGCTTTTTTGTTTAAACTGAAATAGTTCATTTTGTGTTTTTATATCTTAATGTACCCTGCGCTAGTCGAAGGGGGTTATTTAATAATTTTAATTCCTTCCGTATTTATTTTTGAAATATGGACATCATAGTCGATACCAACTTTTTCATACACTTTTTTCATCGCTTCTGCCACCTTTTCTGCAATTTCTTTCCCCTGACTTAATGCGTAAATAGAAGGTCCAGAACCTGAAATTCCTGCTCCTAAAGCACCAGCTTTGATACTGTCCTCTTTCACTGCATCGAAGGCAGGAATCAAAATAGAACGAATAGGTTCTACAATATGATCTTGTAAGGATCTACCGATAAGACCATAATCTTCAGTATACAATCCGCTGATCAAAGCTCCAACATTTCCCCATTGTTTAATGGCTGTTTTTAAGGGAACAGATCCTCTTAAAATTTCACGTGCATCGGAAGTCTTAACCTCAATTTGAGGATGTATTACAGTTGCGTATAGTTCAGAAGGCGTATGGATTTTTAAAACCTCTAATGGCTCTGTGCTTTTTACCAATGTGAAACCACCTAAAAGGGCAGGAGCCACGTTGTCTGCATGCGCAACACCACTTGCTAAGCGTTCTCCTTGCATAGCAAATTCAATCAAATCGTGATTAGAAAAGGGTTTTTCTAACAATTCATTGATTCCGAAAACAGCACCAGCACTACTTGCCGCACTAGATCCAATACCACTTCCTGGTTTGATATTTTTATAGATTTCAATTTCAAAGCCAAACTCTGTATCTACTTTTGATAATAAAGCCAAAGCAGCGACACCAGCAACATTTTTATGCGTTGCTAAGGGTAAATCTTGACCGACAATTTTGGTAATCGTCACTCCTTTTTTAGCCACTTTTCTGATGATCATCTCATCACCAACATTGTCTAAGGCAAGACCTAATACATCAAAACCACAAGATACATTAGCGATGGTAGCAGTACAGAATAATTTTATTTCTTCCATTTTATAAGTTTTTAGTTTTGAATCCTTAGTTTTTAAATTAAATGAACTAAAAATTCAACACTCATAATTTATTAACAGTAATTATCCTCTTCCTATTCTAATGATATCTGCAAAAATACCAGAAGCGGTAACATCTGCACCTGCACCAGCACCTTTTACAATTAATGGGTATTCAGGGTATCTTTCTGTAAAGAACAATACAATATTATCACTTCCTTGAAGGTTAGAGAATGGGTGTTTGCTGTCAACTTCTTGCAACGATACATTAGCTTTTCCGTCTACGAATTCAGCAACATATTTTAATTCAGCATTATTTACAGCTGCTTTTTCCTTGATTGCTTCAAAGTGCGCTTTTTCTGAAATCAAAGTTTTCTTAAAGTCTTCAATAGAATCTGCATCTAAACTAGCTTTAGGCAAGAAAGAAATATTTTCAATATCTTCTAAATTCATCTTTGTACCACTTTCTCTGGCCAAAATTAGAATTTTACGAGCAACATCAACACCACTTAAATCAATTCTAGGATCTGGTTCTGTAAATCCTAGGGCCCCAGCTTCATCAACAATTTTAGCAAAATCTCCATCTCCGACAAAAGAGTTGAAAATAAAGTTCAATGATCCAGAAGCTACTGCTTGAATTTTATTAATTCTATCACCAGATTGAACTAAGTTGTTCAAAGTATTGATGATAGGTAATCCTGCTCCTACGTTTGTTTCAAATAGGTAAGGAGCATTGTATTCTTGAGACAAAGATTTCAATTCAGCGTAAATCTCATAGTCGGATGATGCTGCAATTTTATTACAAGTTACAACAGCAATACTTTCTTTTAAATAACCAGCATACAATTGAGCAATATCATAATTTGCAGTGTTATCTACAAAAATACTATTGGCTAAATTTAATTCCACCACATTTGCGTGAAATTGATTCAAGTCCAAAGCTTCTCCGTTTTCTATCAAATTGTTTTTCCAATCAGAAAGATCGATTCCTTCTTCTTTGAAAAGCATTTTTTTAGAGTTTGATAATGCAATTACATTTACTTTTAATTGTAATTTTTCTAATAGGTATTGTTCTTGAGCTTCAATTTGCTCAATCAACTTACCACCAACATTTCCAACTCCAACTACAAATAAGTTTAAGTTTTTAACTTGGTTTTCAAAAAACTCGTTGTGTAGAGAGTTTAATGCTTTTTTTATGTTTTTACTTGCAATCACTGTTGATATATTCTTTTCAGAAGCACCTTGTGCTATAGCTCTAATATTTACATTGTTTTTACCAAGAGTGCTGAACATAGTTCCGCTTATTCCTTGGTGATTTTTCATATTGTCCCCCACTAAGGCAACTATAGCCAATCCACTTTCTACTTGTAGAGGCTCTACCTTACCCAAAGCAATTTCATAAGCAAAGGCTTCATCAATAATTTGCTTTGCTTTCTCAGCATCAGCATCATTGATTCCAATACAAATTGAGTGTTCTGAAGAGGCTTGTGTTATAAGGGTTACATTTATTTTTTCTTGAGATAAAGTCTCAAACAAACGCTTGGAGAAACCTGGAATTCCAATCATTCCATTACCTTCTAAAGTAATTAAACTTACTTCATTGATATGGCTGATCCCTTTGATCAAAGTTTTACTTTCGTTATTGTTTTTAGAAATATAAGTTCCTGCCGCAGCTGCATCAAAAGTATTTTTGATGACCATTGGGATTTCTTTTTTAAGAACAGGTTGTACCGTTGGAGGATACAATACTTTCGCTCCAAAATGAGATAATTCCATCGCTTCCTGATAGGATATAGTAGCAATAGGATACGCTCCTTTTACTAATTTGGGATTAGCAGTATACATACCACTCACATCAGTCCATATTTCTAAGATAGAAGCATCTAAAGCTGAAGCCAAAATAGCTGCAGTATAATCTGAACCACCTCTACCTAAAGTTGTTGTTTCACCATTTTTGTTTGCAGCAACAAAACCAGGCATCACAATAATTTGGGAAGTGTTTTCTTTAAAGAATGCAACGATGTTTTTTGAAGTAGTATCAATATCAACGATCGCTTGCGTAAAGTCATCATTCGTAAGGATTAACTCTCTACTATCTTTGATAGCTACATTTTCTACTTTTGCTTTTAAGGCGTTTACAACAATAAAAGAAGAAAGTCTTTCTCCAAAACTTACAATTTTATCATGAGTTTTGTCTGAGAATTCTTTCAATAATGAAATTCCTTCTAAGGTACTTTGTAATTCGTTTAAGATTTTTTTCAAGCCTCCGAGAACACCAGATTGTTTATCAATAGGAATCAAAGAGCGTACGGCTTCGATATGTCTATTTTCAATAGCTTCAAAGCTAGCAGTAAAAGCACTATCTCCTTTCTTAGCAAGGTCTCCAGCTTCCAATAAAGTATCAGTGGTTCCTCCAAGAGCAGATACTACGACTACTAATTTTTCTTTTTGAGCACTTTCTTTTAGGATGTTGATTACCTTCGATATGTTTTTTGCATTTGCTACCGAAGTTCCTCCGAATTTTAAAACTTTCATTTTTTATTTTTTATCCCTCATTTGAAACGAGAGTATTTGTGGTTTCTTTGTGTTTTTGTAGAAAATAAAACAATTTTACTTTCTGTTTTTTTTTACCCATGCTACAGGTTAAGTCTAACTTTTTAGACATAGGATTTGTTTGATATGTATAGTGGATTAACCCCAAAGGGTTGTTGTATTTCCAGTTGTAAACATAGAAATAGTTCCTAATGAATTAGGAATGTATGTAGTGTATGTATTTTTCTTTGAAAAAATCATGCTGCAAATATACAGAAATCTATTAAAAAGCCACTTTGAATAGAGAAAAAAAATAGGATGTTTATTTTTTTGAGTGAATCGATTTTTTAGAGCTAAAGAACCCTTGACAATGATTGAGAATATTGGGGATATTTATGATTCTTCTTATTCTAGGTTTAGCTACGGTTATGACCTAAAAGTGTACGAATATGGATTAAAATGAGTACAGGTGATTTGGGGAGATATCTTTGGGTGTTAAAGAATAAAAATTATAATGAATAAAATGAAAGTTAAAATTTACTCCGGGTTTGCAGCTGTTTGCATCTTTTTAATGGTAGCATCATGTTCCAAAAAAGAGAAACAGAAATTATATAATGAGGTAGAGAGCGAAGAGAGTTGTCTTGCGGAACCAAGCTGGTTTCCACACAGTCAGACTGCAAATCCGAAAGAAGGAAAAGACAGTCCATTTGCCAATGGAAAAACGGTTACAAATATGGATTTTTATAAATGGTCTTGGCAAAAATTTTTATGGTTGACAAAACCAGTTCAAGTATCAAGAACTTTAAATATTATGGATGATGGCAAGTTAAAACCCTTGACTATTTTAGATACATTGCCTTTGTTTTTAGTAGCGGATAAAATAATAGCTATTGATGATGCCATGAGAGAAATAAAAACAAGAGGAGGTGCAAATGTACATTTAATCTATAATGAACAAGCTTGTTCCAATCAAGTCTTGCAAAGCAATCCTAATTATGGTTTAGAAAAGAATTCATATGAAGTTTTGTATTCATTACATACAAGTCCAATAATGCAGCAAGCAGCTCAGGATTTTATTTACCAAATGGAAACAGGTGTATTAGATTCTGTTGTGAATTACAAAGGGTTCCCGGTAGGTTCTTTAGAGTTAAAAGTTTCTTGGATTGATATTGCAGCGCTTCCAGATGGAGAAGTTGCTAATTATTTTGTAACTAAAGCAGCGATTAGTAGAGACGGTGGAAAGACTTTTAAGGTTAGAGATGCTGCCATGTTAGGGATGCATGTTGTAGGTGTGGTAGAAAATCATCCAGAATTTGTTTGGGCAACCTTTCAAAAGAAAGACATGACAGTTGCCTATGATTTTCCTGAAAACAAGGCATCTTCAAGCGAAGAAAAACTATTGTTTAAAAAAGGAAGTACAAGCGGAATAGAGGGAATTTTATTTCCTAATAATGGAAAAACTCCAACGCCATATGAAGCATATGAGTTATTTGAGTATGGTGTACCGGTAAATAAAGATGGTTCCTTTATGGTAACTTCTCAAAGTGAGCCAAGCAACTTAAATAATATCAAGGATATCAATACTTGTGTGTCGAATAATTTGAAGGATGTATTTAAGAATTACTATTGTAATGGAGCCGTTTGGTTAAATACAGAAGATTATAAAACAGCAGAAGAGCAAGGAAGAATGATTGTTTCATTAGGGAATCACATAGGATCAGCAGAACCAAAGGGAAAAGGAGAATTAGGACTCTTGAGAGGATCAACGAACTGTGCAAATGCTACCATGGAGACTTTTACCCAAACTTTTCAATCAAGTTTGGATAGTGTAAATGTGAGTACTTTGGCAAATTGTTTTTCTTGTCATACTGCTCCAAGTTTTAAAAATTATAGCATTCAATCTCCTTTGTATGTGAGTCATATTTTTGATGCTGCCGTGCAAAGAAGTAACGGAAGCTCAGATAAGGAAATTGAGTTGATGAAAAACAAACAGGTATTGATGCACTTTATTGAGCATAATTAATAGAATACAAAAAATAAAAAAGGCGCTATGAAAATAGCGCCTTTTTTTTGAGATATATTTAATTAGAAGTTTACTTCTATCTGATTTCTTAGAATGTCATCCATCGTTTCTCTTTCTCTGATTAAGTAATCCTGACCGTTGTAAACCATAACCTCAGCAGGTCTAAATCTAGAATTGTAATTAGAAGCCATAGAGAAACAGTAAGCTCCTGCATTGTGGATACACAATACATCACCTTCAGATACAGTTCCTAAACTTCTTTTTGCTCCGAAAGTATCTGTTTCGCAAATATATCCTACCACAGAATATTCTTGTTCATCAGCATTTGGGTTTGAAATATTTGTGATATGTTGGTAGGCATCATACATCATAGGACGTATCAAATGATTCAAACCACTATCAATACCTGCAAACGTAATGTTTGGCGTTTCTTTGATAACGTTTACTGTAGCTAAGAATTTTCCAGACTCACTAACCAAGAATTTTCCAGGTTCAAAAATCAATGTCAATTCTTTTCCATATTCTTTACAGAAGTTGTTAAAACTATCTCCTAATAGTACTCCAAGTTTTTCTAAATCAGTTTCATTATCTCCAGGCTTGTAAGGAACTTTAAATCCACTTCCAAGATCTACAAATTCAATGGTTTTAAATCGTCTAGCAATTCCAAGTAAAATTTCTGTTGCTTCTACAAATGCTTCTAGATTAGAAATATCCGATCCAGTATGCATATGTACTCCGTTAATTATCATTCCTGTTTTAGAAACGACTCCTAAAATAGCTTCAATTTTAGATACTGAAATACCAAACTTAGAATCGATATGTCCTACAGAAATTTTAGCATTACCTCCAGCCATAACATGTGGATTCATACGAATCGCCACAGGGTAATCTGGGAAATCGGTTCCAAACTTTTCAAGACTGTATAAGTTATCCAAAGTGATTTTTACACCAAGGTTTTTTGCTTCTATAATTTCACTATACGAAACTCCATTCGGTGTATAAGAGATATCTTTAACATCAAACCCTGCATGAATACAAAGTTTTACCTCTTGGATAGAAACACAATCTGTTCCTGAGTTCAAACGATTCAATACTTTTAAAACATTGATGTTTGTATTCGACTTTATCGCATAGTTTAGCTTCACATTCTTTACCCCAGAAAATGCATTCATCATGCGGTTGTACTGTGATTCAATTTTGTTGGCATCGTAAACATAAAGCGGAGCTCCATATTTCTCTACTAAAGATAAAAGGATTTGATTGTTCATTTTAATTGTGTTTTTATTCTGTTGCAAAGATTCAACTATTCTTTAAAATAGTGAGCCTTTTTAAATGATTTTATCAAAACAATACAGATTGTTTAAAATTAAACATCTTGTGTTTTTGATATTTAGTTAGTTGAATTGTTTTTTTTGTGGAACTGTTGTTTTCTTTATGTGTTTTATGTTCTAGCAACAATTTGAGCAATATTTACGATGACTTCTGTTGCCTTTATCATAGATTCTACAGGTACATATTCATATTTACCATGAAAATTATGTCCACCAGCAAAAATATTTGGGCAGGGTAGCCCTTTGTATGATAGTTGGGAACCATCCGTTCCACCTCTGATAGCCTTGATCAAGGGTTTGATTTGTGCTTGTTCCATCGCTTCTTTTGCGATATCAATAATATGCATCACAGGCTCTATTTTTTTCTTCATATTCAAATACTGATCGTTAATTTCAACGGAAACAATAGTTGAATTGTATTTTTTATTGATGCTATCTGCAGCTTGCTCAACTACTTTTTTACGTTCTTGAAATAAGTCAAAATCATGATCACGAATAATATATTCCAAAACAGTTTTTTCAATATCTCCGGTGAAGGTATGTAAATGGAAAAAACCTTCATATCCTGTAGTTTTTTATGGAACTTCATTTTTAGGCAATAAAGAAGCAAACTCATTTCCAATAAGAATTGAATTTACCATTTTATCTTTGGCATACCCTGGATGCACACTTTTTCCTTGGATACTTATTTTGGCGCCTGCAGCATTAAAGTTTTCATATTCCAGCTCTCCAATTTCACTTCCATCCATGGTATAGGCCCATTCGGCTCCAAATTTTTCAACATCAAATAAGTGAGCTCCTTTTCCAACTTCTTCATCGGGAGTAAAACAAATTCTGATATTTCCGTGTTTGATCTGTGGGTTTTTGATAAGATGTTCCATAGCAGAAACTATCTCCGTAACTCCTGCTTTATCATCAGCTCCCAAGAGAGTTGTTCCATCTGTAGTAATTAAAGTTTGTCCCTTATATAATAAAAGGTCTTCAAAATAATCAGGCGAAAGAATGATGTTTTTTTCTTTGTTTAATACGATGTCTTTTCCATCATAGTTCTCGTGTATTTTTGGGGTTACGTTGGTTCCGGAGAAATCTGGACTTGTATCAATATGCGCCACAAAACCAATTGTAGGTACCTTGTTATCAATGTTACTTGGCAGAGTTGCCATGATGTAGCAATTTTCATCCAATGTAACATCTTGCATTCCAATGGTTTTTAATTCTTCAACTAAAACATATGCCAAATCCCATTGTTTTTCTGTGCTAGGGAATTCGGGGTTGTTTGGATCAGACTGGGTATCTATTTGTATGTATTTTAAAAAACGATTGACAATTGGATGCATAAAATATATTTTGTTTCAAAAATAGCGCATCCGATAAAACTGACCATAAAAAGTGAGATAATAATATGACTGTTTTTATACCGTTTTTAAAAACGCTTAATCTCAAAAAAAAAGCGTTCAAGGAATTAATTAAAACTTAAAGAAATTAGTGGTGTAATTTAGAAGTAGAAATAGAGAAGGTAACTTCTTGTGTAGCTACAAATATTTCTAATAAATTGGTGGAATCCGAAAAACCAAGATAAATAGAGTAGGAACAATTAAATTATAAAATCAAACGCTATGAGTACAGTAACTGAATCACAAACAAACATTGCATCTGCTTATTTAACAAAAGGAACTATAGGAAATGTTGGATTGCCTGGAGCACCAATTGCTCATTTTTCATTAGTGGTAGTAGCTGCAACGAATACAGTTTCAGGAGTAGTAGAAATTACGCAAGCAATAGATGCAAAACCAATCCAAGTACAGGTAACTGGAAATATCAGATATACGGGATATGGAAAAGTAACAAAAATTGTAAATCTTAAAGGACAATATGTTGTTTCTGTACCACCTCCAGCAATTGGAAGTTATTTACAAGATTTTACAGCATATATGGATATTGATGATAGCTGGAATGGTGTTGGTGGATTTACATACGGACACACAGTTATAAATGATGTTCCTGTAACTTCAGATAACTAAAATTTTAATAGAAAGAGTACATCTTTTTATAATTATCATTTTGAGAATCGTTTCTTTTTTAAAGGAACGATTTTTTTTTGTTCGATATCTGATAATATTGCTGTGTTACAACGGATTATCTTTGATGTAAAAATTGAGTTTTTAGAGTGTTTTATTCAGAAATAAATTATATATTTGCAGCCTTAAAAATAATTTTAAAATTAATATTATGAATCATTACGAAACTGTTTTCATTTTGAATCCCGTTTTATCTGATGTTCAGGTAAAGGAAACAGTACAGAAGTTTGAGGACTATCTTGTTTCTAAAGGTGCCAAGATGATTCACAAAGAAGACTGGGGGCTTAAGAAATTAGCTTACCCAATCCAAAAGAAAAAAAGTGGTTTTTATCACTTATTTGAGTTTAATTTAGAAGGAGCTAACTTAGCTGCATTTGAATTAGAGTTCAGAAGAGATGATAGCGTTATGCGTTATTTAACTGTAAAGTTAGATAAACATGCTGCTGCTTGGGCTGAGAAAAGAAGAGAACGTGTTAAATCTGCTAAAAAATAAGAATTATGGCGTCAATTGATCAACAAGCAAAAGGAGGAAAACAAGGTGATGTAAGATACCTTACTCCGTTAGATATCGATACTAAAAAAGAATCTAAATACTGTAGATTTAAGAAAAATGGAATTAAGTACATTGACTTTAAAGATGCAGATTATTTAATGTATTTAGTAAATGAGCAAGGTAAAATTTTACCTCGTCGTTTAACAGGAACATCTTTAAAGTACCAACGTAAAGTGTCTGTAGCAATCAAAAGAGCTCGTCACTTGGCATTAATGCCTTATGTTGGAGATTTATTAAAATAATAAAGTAGATACGACATGGAAGTTATATTAAAACAAGACGTAGAAAACTTAGGATTTAAAGATGATATCGTAGCTGTGAAAAACGGATACGGAAGAAACTTCTTAATTCCTCAAGGACAAGCGGTTTTAGCAACAGGATCTGCTAAAAAAGTATTAGCTGAAAACTTGAAACAACGTGCTTTTAAAGAGGCTAAAGTTGTTGAAGAGGCTACTAAAGTAGCAGAAGCAATCAAAGGATTAGAAATTAAAATTACTGCTAAGGTTGGTGAAGGGACTAAATTATTTGGTTCTGTTTCTAACATAGACGTTGCGGAAGCAATTGCAAAAGCAGGTGTTGAAATTGAGAAAAAATACATCAAAGTTACTGGTGGATTGATCAAAAGAACTGGAAAATACAATGCATCTGTAAGATTGCATAGATCAGTTGTTTCTGAGATCTCTTTTGAAATAGTTGCTGAGTAATTTTTTTACACTCATTATAAAATCCACCGCTCTTTGAGTAGGTGGATTTTTTTTGTAAAAAAAAGTAGCTTATTTGTTAGGATGAATCAGATGACGGATATTTGCAGTTAAGAGAAAAATAATGATAGCATTTTTACATACTTCGGACATTCATATTCCAAAATTTGAGAAACTGGTTAGAAAATATACTAATGATGTTGAGATAAAACATTTTGTAAATTCTGATCTTTTGACCTCTGCTTTACAAACAGGTAAAACAGATACTAATAGTTTTATGTTAGAGGTTGAAAAAATTAAAAAAATAAAACCAAATTTGATTATTTGCACTTGTTCTACTTATGGAGCAGAATGTGATACTAATGATTCGATTCATAGAATAGATTTACCTATTGCGGCTTATTTGGTGGGTGAATATAATACTATTGGATTGGCTTTCACCGCGACTTCTACACAGTTAGTGAGTGAAAAATTATTATTGAAACAAGCAGCTAATATTGGAGAAAAAATAGCTTTAACTCTGATAGACTGTTCCTCTGCATGGCAGTATTATGAATCTGATGATTTTGAGAATTATGCTAGATCAATTGCAGCTACAATTGTAAAATATCACGATAAAGTTGATGTTGTATTTTTGGCACAAGCATCAATGGAAGGAGCTATAGATTATTTAAAAGATTTCTCTAAGAAGGTTTTTACCAGTCCAGAACATGGAGTACAGGAATACTTGAAACAGATACAGAATAAATAGATTAGAAAGAATATTATGAAATATAGACAATTAACGAAAGAGCAGTTTGAAGAGTTACATGAGGAGTTTGCTCGTTTTTTGGCTTCTCAAAAGATTGATGTCAAAGAGTGGCAATCTATAAAAAAAGACAAGCCGAAAATGGCTGAAGAAGAATTGAATATTTTTAGCGATTTGGTTTGGGATGATGTCTTGGCCAAAACGGAGTATGTTGAACATTATTCAAAGAATAGTATCAATTTATTTAGATGTCAGGAAACCTTGATAGAGAGGATCATGGTGAAATGTACGAAAGAAGATGTAGATTTTTTGAAAAAAACGGGAATAGATTGGTTGAGTAAAAATGCGGGTGATGCTAGTTTGGAATATTTTTATGCACATAAAGATTATTCTAAAGAGAGAAACGAAGAAATTTTTGGATTGATTGAAAAAGGAGGGATCATGACTCAAGGTCATTTATATACATCTATTGCGGAAATAATTAAGAAATAGATGGCTATGGATACCAAAAAATTAATTCAGTATTTGGAAAAAATTGTTACTGATGAAAGAAAGGAAATTTTCAAGAAGGTTTTAAAGGAAAGAACTCGTCATTTTACGGTGATTTTAGAAGATTTATATCAAAAACATAATACAAGTGCTATAACAAGAAGCTGTGAGGTTTTTGGTGTACAGGATATTCATATAATTGAAAATAAGTACAAAACTTATATGTCCAATCAAGTGGGTAAGGGTTCTCAAAAATGGTTGACTTTTCATAAGTACAATACTAAGTTACATAATACCCAAGATTGTATTGATGCGGTAAAAGCTAAAGGATATCAAATAATTGCTACAACACCTCATGAATCATCAAAGTTTGTTGGTGATTTTGATGTTACAAAAAAATCTGCTTTTGTTTTTGGAGTTGAAAAGGAGGTGTTTCTGATATGATGTTAGAGCAGGCAGACGGTCATTTAAAAGTTCCAATGTATGGTTTTACCGAGAGTTTGAACGTTTCCGTTGCCGCAGCAATTGTGTTACAGGATGTATCAACTCGAATGAGAAAATCAGATGTGGATTGGGAATTAAATGAAGCTGAAACCAATGAAATTTATTTGGGCTGGCTTCAAAAGTCTATAAAAAGTATCGATGCCATCATGGAGAGATACGATAATGAAGAATCATAATTTATTTTATACAAATCCCTTTCAATTTTGAAAGGGATTTTTGTTTCAGGAAATGTGAGAGATACTTCACATATGATATGAGCCACTTCACTTAGTTTGAAGTATCGTAAGCGGAGATGTCTAGAATGTCTAGTTTTGTTGGTATGGTTAGTTAAGCTACTAATTAATAATTTTACAGATAATGAAAAGAACAAGAACCCTTTACGAGAAATAATTTAAACAAACAGTAGTTGATTTAATAGCATCCGGTAAATCGATAAAAACTGTTTGCTTAGAGTACAATTTAAATACACATATGGTAAGCAGATGGAAAAAAGAATATCAATCTGAAACGGGAGCTTTTAAAGATGAAGCCACCTTACTTTTAGAACAAGAAAATCGTCTCTTAAATAAATCCTTGAAAGATGCTCAATTAGAGTGAGATATATTAAAAAAAGTCGTGAGCATTTTCTCCTCGAGAGACTAGGTATTTATCAATTTATTTTAAAACTTAAAACCGAATACCCAGTTGTGAAAATGTGCAAGATATTAAAAATCAGTACAAATTCTTTTTATTCATGGTTGCAGCATAAAGATACCTTTGTAACAAACCCTAAGACAGTCTATTAAAAAAAGCGTATCTAAATTATTTTTAATGAAAGCAATCAAATTTATGGATCCGTCAGAATTTGTGAGAAACTCAAACGAGAAGGTCTGAACTATCACAGATCCTATACAGCCCTTTTGATGAAAGAAATGGGGTTGAAGAGCGTACTTTCAAAGAAATTTAGAGTCTGTACAACAGATTCCGATCATAATTTTACAGTAGCTAAAAATATGCTTCATAGAGATTTTATGACCGAAGAGTTAGGGCATAAATGGGTGTCAGATATAACCTATATCAGAGTTGAAAATAAATGGGATTATGTGACTACAGTGTTAGATTTAGCAGATAGAAAGATACTTGCATGGACTATAAGCCAGGTTGGGGCGTACGGGTGAATTCACTCTGAATTCACTGCTCGCAATTTATGTCTGAAAATATAAGCGAGATTCCAAGTATATCGAAAAACTACCAGAACGGAATTTTGTCTCTTCTACCCCAATGGAAAAATTCTACTCAAAACTGAAAAAAACTTTTAGAAAAAGTCCTTGCTGAATTCTCACTCAAAACCGAAAGACTACTCAGAAGGAAAAATCATTTGAAAGACTTAGGCAGAAATAATCTTAAGAAGATATTTCAAAACGAAAAAATACTGGTATTCGGAATATCCAAAAGAATAAAAATATCATGAATCAAAGCAGGATGGAAAAGTTACTTGCGATCCGCTGCCCCAACACCGCATAAAGTCAATGTGGGCAATCTCAAAAAATTAAAAATTTATTTTTATTTAGAACGTCCGCTTAAACTTATTTCCTATTTTTAAACTCAAATTAAAAAATGAAAAAGTTTAAGCTCAGTGCTAGGCTGAAAATCCGCGGATTTTAATTCTCCCACACTGTCCTTATACAAAACCGATATGACTACTGAAAACACTGTTTATAAAACTTGGCTAGAAGCAAGAAAAAGGAGAGAGATAACAGACAATCATATTTTCCATTCTGATAGGGGTGTACAATATGCATCAAATCTAATGGCATCTCTTTTTAAAGATAATCAGAAAATAACCCAAAGCATGAGCAGAAAAGGGAATTGTTGGGACAATGCTGTGGCGGAATCTTTTTTTAAGACGCTAAAATATGAATGCACAAATAGATATCGTTTTAAATCTATATTTCATGCCAAAAGAGTAATAGCTGATTATATCAACGGGTACAATTATGAAAGATTACATTCATCCATAAACTACAAAAATCCAGCTGAAAAAGAATTAGAATTAAGAATTGAAAAATACAGAAATATCGCTTAACAATTTATACCAAATTTATTAGATAGTCCATCGTGCTACATTTCATTTTCTAATTTCAGAGGAAGAAAAACAATTATATCTATCTAAAGTGTTTAAATATGCTAGAAATTTTATTCTTGGAACTTTTTCAGAAAAAGGACCTTTTAAAGGTAGTAGTTTCCAAGCACAGGGCTATTCACAAGATTCAATGAATCGTTTTTTCGATGAGAGTTTTGACAATATAAAAAACATAACACAGGTACATGTGACTCCTTTTGGTTCAAAGCAAGATTTTGTTTTTGGAGTTTATAATAATAAAGAACCTCTTTTAGTGAATTGTAAATAGGTAGATTCTTACCAAAAAATTAAATAATTAGTATGGAATTAATTTTAAAGCCATGGCCATTGTATCTGGCAGGGCCAGGTATTGCCGTTGTAATGGGCTTGTTAGTATATTTTGGGAAATCTTTTGGAGTTTCTTCAAACCTTAGAACCATGTGTTCTTTAGCAGGAGCTGGAAAATATGCGGAGTGTTTCAAATTTGATTGGAAATCGCAAATATGGAATTTAATTTTTGTAGCAGGAGCTATGATTGGCGGCTATATCGCTCACAATTATTTAACTGAATCTCATCAAATAAATCTTAATCCAAATACGGTAAATTCTCTGAAAGAGTTAGGATTTACAAATATTGGTGCGGCATATATGCCACAAGGAATATTTGGTGTGGATGTATTGTTTACTGTGAAAGGATGGTTGTATTTACTAACCGGAGGAATGTTGGTAGGTTTTGGTACACGTTATGCAGGTGGTTGTACTTCGGGACATGCCATTAGTGGGTTGAGCAATTTGCAGGTTCCTTCATTAATTGCAGTAGTTGGTTTTTTTATAGGTGGACTTGTGATGACACATTTGCTATTGCCTTTTATCGTTTAAGTAGAGAGAAATGAAATATTTTAAATTTTTATTAGTTGGAGTTTTGTTTGTAATAGTTTTAAGCAAAGCGGAGATAATTTTTTGGTATGGAATCTATGAAATGTTCCGATTTGAGTCTTTTTATATTTATGGAGTTATCGGATCAGCAGTTCTTATCGGAATTGTAATGGTTCAAATAATGAAGCGTATTGAATTCAAAGGTACACATGGGGAGCAAGTTCAATTTGTTCCGAAGTCATTTAGCGTTCCAAGATATTTGTTTGGTGGAATAATTTTTGGATTAGGTTGGGCTATGGTTGGAGCATGTCCAGGACCCGTTTTTATATTACTAGGAAAAGGAGTCATTTCTATTTTAGTAGTGATTCTTGGTGCTTTGGTCGGTACATTTTTATAAGGTTTGGTTAAAAATAAGCTTGTACATTAATTGACTAGTTGTTTTTTATCAAGTTTTAATTGAAGCAAAAAGAATGACTTTGAAGATTCTGTAATGTTTTAAGAAGTGAGTATTGCTAATTTCTTTAGAAAAAAATATTACCAAAGAAATACAGAATTAGGCCTAGGCCTTCTTAAGCGGAGGAGTATATGGAAACAATAAAAAAAGGAATTGTATTAATGAACCCGGACATGAAATAAATAATAAAAAAGCGGTGAACTATTTGAGTTTACCGTGGTATACCCACAAAAAATGTTACAATTTTAGGCAGCTCGTTTATTTTTAGGATTTTTTAATTTTGTCTCCATTTCTAAAGGAGTTAAATAATTTAAATATTGATGTATTCTTTTGTTATTATACCACTGTATATAT
>Ga0209223_10002356_pt1 | contig 19056 bp, 16 predicted proteins | sample COG_06_FD_184750 | JGI IMG/M metagenome (GOLD analysis project Ga0209223, IMG submission 184750) | Pelagic Microbial community sample from North Sea - COGITO 998_met_06 (SPAdes) (version 2) | ecosystem: Environmental > Aquatic > Marine > Neritic zone/Coastal water | place: Helgoland, sampling...
GTTAAGGCCTGGCAGTAATGTGATTCATCTAAAGCTGAAAAGCATTGAATAGCTTAAAGATTGGAATTGGCATTATGATACTTAGAGACCTCTTTTGTTAGAGGTTTCTTGATTTCGTAGCATATTTTCTGGATATTTCATATCTGAATTACAACTTGTACCTTAGATTGATCAAGGAATTTTGTCTTTTTTTAATTAAAAATCGAGTTATAGTATTTTAACTTCCAAAACTAGCAACTCTAAGACCTGTCTTCAATTGACTTATGGAAATGGCATAAATCAACAAAAAAAACTTAACAATTAAAATATCATGGGTTGTAATAGGCGCTTAGGGGCTTTTATTGCTTTGAATAATTATTAATTAAATTTCCATTTTATGACAATAAATGTTGCTATTAACGGTCTTGGCAGAATTGGTCGTTGTGTTGTTAGGGCTATTTTTGAAGATAAAAAATATAGCGATATTAATTTGGTGGCAATAAATGCTTCAGCTCCACTTGAGACATTGGCTCATCTGCTTAGATATGATTCGGTTCACGGATCTTTTAGTAAAAAGATTGAAATCGCTGAAAATTCCCTAATTATTGATGGCAAAAAAGTTTTAATTGTTAGCGATAGAAACCCTGAAAACCTGCCTTGGTCCGAATTGGGAGCTGATGTTATATTTGAATGCACTGGAGTTTTTGCTACCACTAAAAAAGCTTCACTTCATATTGGTGCAGGCGCTAAAAAGGTTTTAATTTCCGCTCCAGCAAAAGATGATATTACTAAAACTATAGTTTATGGCGTTAATCATCATCAAATAACATCTCAAGATAATGTGGTCTCAGTTGGGTCTTGTACAACAAATTGTCTAGCTCCTATCGCTAAAGCTATAAATGATAAGATAGGCATTGAAAAAGGTTTTATGACCACAATTCACGCTTATACTAATGATCAAAATATTGTTGATAATGCTCATAAAGATCTAAGAAGAGCAAGAGCTTGCGCCATGTCAATGATCCCAACTTCAACCGGCGCCGCTAAAGCTATTGGCCTGGTTTTACCAGAATTAAAAGGCAAGCTTGATGGTGGTGCTATCCGTGTACCTACGCCGAATGTTTCAATGGTAGATCTTAATTTTATTGCTAGTAAAGAAACTAGTAAGGATGAAATTAATTCTGTTATCAAAGAATATAGTGAGACTAGCATGAAAGAGGTTCTAAGATATGTTGATGAACCACTAGTTTCGATAGATTTTAATCACTCAAATCATAGCTCATGCTTTGATTCAACTCAAACTAAGGTAATAGGCGGAAATTTCGTTAAAGTCTGTTCTTGGTATGATAATGAATGGGCTTTTTCCCTAAGAATGCTTGATATTTGCCAGATATTATAGATAATACCAAATTCCATCTTAATACCACATTTAACCTTATTATTTTTGGTATAAAATTTAAGCAATAAATCTTATGTATACACTATACACGGCGATTTGTTGCTTAAATTTTATCCTCAAGACTAATTTGATTAAATGTGGGAAATAGTATAGTTTAATCCTACACCTTTTTGTCCATTTTTTATCTCTGGGCAATATTTGTATAAAAAATTTAAAAAACAGTTATCAATTAGTTGTTTATGTAATTGATCCATAATTTGGTTATTTTCTCTGATAAAGAGTTTTGTTCACAGCGATAATGCAGATGTTGAAAGTCAAAATTATCCATATTTTGATCTTGATTAGCGCAGGAATAGAAATATTCAGTTTCACCTGCATCATTTACTCTTTTTTGCAAGCACTGTGCGCAAACTCCCTTCATCATGCATTGCATTGGTGAGTTAAGGCTGGTTATAGCATATTTTGCTTCTTTGAAGGCTGGCACTATATTTTTGTGACGCAACTTAGCTATTTCATGCATTAGATAATTATTGCCAATAGTAAATATTCGATCAATCTTACCTATGTCCTCGTGTTTTTTTTCTAATTTATCATGATAAAATTCACTAGCTCTAATATTGCCAGATGCTTTATCACCACAGTATGATCGTGCGTTGCTAGTGTTGTGTTGTAAAAAATAATCTTTAATCGCATCAATTACTGTTCCGCAAAATTGTCTCGATGTGCTTTTATTTAATTTTAAATTTGGCTTTTCTTCTTCAATAGCAAAAATTATCTGATGGCAAGAATTTTCCATTCTTTCTTGGCGCGCTACATAATCATTTTTGCGATATCCAGCAAAAAATATAACTTTGCAACCATTTTGCATAAAAGCTTCAGCTAGTGCTGTGAGGGGCTGATTACCGCGGCCACCACCGATAATTACTACGGTTTCGTTTTTTGGTATGTTGGTTGCTTCTCCACTTGGACCCATAAAAACACAAGGCTCACCAACCTTGAAATACTGAATCAGGCTTGTTGATCCACCAGTTTCAACAGCGATACCACTTATTAAGCCGTTTTTGCGATCAATATCTAGGGCCGTTAAGGCAATGCCTTCCATGGCAGCAATTTGATTTTTGATTTTTTTAGCAAATTTATGAAAGTTCTGTAGGCGAAAAATTTGCCCAACTTGAGTATTTTTTACTAAAAGAGGCGCATGGATGGTAATTTCAATAACATATGGCGACAATCTTTCAATTTTATGAATTTGGGCCACAAAATTCGTCGCTATCTTCTTTCTAAAATCATCATGACAAAACTCATTGTTAGTAGAATTATCCAGTGCTTTGTCACTAAAGCGAGACTGTGCGCTGCCAAGAGTTTGACGTAAATCATCATTAAGCACAGCTTTATGTGATGAATCATTGCAAAGTAGAATCTCATTTATTTGTTGATAACCATATTTAGCGCTTGCCATAGCCTTGACAACATTTCCTTCAAAATCAGGATGCAAATCACCAAAAAAGCTTATAGCTTGATTATTTTTATTGATCTTCGTGATAAAATTGAGGCCATTATTTAACTCTTTTACTTGAGAAAAATATTTGCCATCAAGATTTATATCAATCTTATCTTGCGTTACGGGTGAGATATTTGGCAAAGTTCCAGCGGCTATTAATAACGATTTGCAATTAAAAATACTGCCATCACTACATTCAAGAGAATTTATATGGCCAAAATCATCTAAAATAGCTTTTTTTGGCCGCTTTTCTTCAATAAATTCAATATTTTGCTCAAAAGCCTTTTTAAGTTCTTCGTGGTTTAATCGATAAGATGGCGAATCTTGAATTTTCTTACGATATATTACTTTGACCGCAGGAAAGCTATGACAAAACTCATTATCATTGATGCTATTAGATGCTTCGTCATGTGCGTCGCTAGTATTATGGCATAAATTATTATTAAGTGAAGATTGGTGTAAATTTAATCTCTCATGATCTTTTAGAAATTCTGTAGCTATTATTTTTTCTTCCTCGTTGAGAAGTGGCCAAATATTTTTTTTTCCCAATATTTTAACTTTTTGCGCGAATTTTTTGATCTGAACAAAGTAATAAGCTTGCGCTTCACAAGCGGTATCAATGGCTGTTAAGCCACCGCCAATAACAATGATTGGCAGGCGAATTTGTAAGTTAGTGAAAAGCTCTTCTTTAAAAGCGCCAGTTAATTGCAAAGACATCAAGAAATCTGAGGCCAGCCTAACGCCTTTGGCAAAATTATTTTCAATATCAATAATTTTAGGCTTGCCGGCTCCAATACACAAGGCGATATGATCAAAGTCATAAGTTTCAAAAGCCATCTTGTCGGTAATTGATGAGCCAAAACGAATGCCTCCAAACATTTGAAAATTTTCTCTTCTTTCTAATAATAAGCGAATAACTTTTAAGAAATTTTTATCCCATCTCACTGTTATACCATATTCAGCAACTCCACCAAAACCACCAATTTGCCTTGAAGATAATGGTTCATAAATTTCATCAAGATATTTTATTGGTTTAAAATCACAGCGATTGCCAAGCTCATCAATTCCTGAAATTTTGGGATTCAAAGGCTCTATTTTAAGTCCGTCAATTGCTACAATTTCATGGCCCTCATTGAGTAAATAATGCGCCAAAGTATATCCAGCAGGGCCAAGGCCACAAATTAGAATTTTTTTGCCACTGCTTTTTTTAGGTAAGGTATTTTCAAGATTTAATGGGTTCCATCTTGTTAAAAGTGAGTAAATTTCAAAGCCATAAGGCAGCGCTAAAACATCTTTTAAAATACGACTCTCAATTTGTGGAATATCGACCGGATCTTGTTTTTGATAGATGCAAGATTTCATACAATCATTGCAAATGCGATGTCCAGTGCCTGCAATCATTGGATTGTCGATTATTGCCATAGCTAATGCCGCGATAGAAAATCCTTGCGACTTTAGCAAATTCATCTCTGATATTTTTTCATCTAAAGGACAGCCATGAAGATCGATCCCAAGGGGGTTGGTTTTGCAAGATTGGCTTTGCTCTTGATTCAAAACTCCTTTGCGACATGAATCTTTTTCTTGTTTGTGGCAAAATATACAATAATTGGCTTCGGATAGATTGCGATTTAGGTTGTATCCTTGATCGGTTAAATTAAAGCCACGATTGGATGGGTCAATTGTTTGCTCAATTTTACTCGGGTTAATTAAATTCTGATAATCAATTTTTTGTGGCAATATAAAGAGTGCACCATTTCTATGAAATTTTTTCCCCTTATCGCTATACAAAGCCCATGCGCTATATTTTTTTAATATTTCAAGATCTTCTTCAGCTGATTTATCAATTTTTTGAGCCAATTTTAATTCAATCTCATCAATATCGCCTGTTATTTTTTTATCTTGCAAAAATCTAAAGCCATCAAAATCATCTATTTGCTCTTTAAGCTCTTTCGCCACAACGCGCTGTACGAAATTACGCTTAATTTTATAAATTATAGCTAAATCATAATGCTTTTGCTGTAACTTTTTATTATCAGATTCAATTCCAAATAAATTTACTAAAAAATCTTCCAAAATTTTCGATATCTCTATCAAAAGATCACTTTCTTGCCTTTTATCTAACTTATCTTCTTTCGCTGATTTTAATTGCTGCGCAAGGTTAAGTCGATTTTTTGTTAGAAAGGTAAAAAAATCAGCGTTTATTCTTGCTAGGTGGTTGTTACTATATAGATTCTTAATGTTAAAATTCATTATCAAAAAAATTGTTAACAGTTAAAATGATGAATCAGCTATTAATTTATGAACTGGTTAATAAAGCAAGCTACACAAGTATCATTGCTGTTAACTATAAATTTTTCAGCCTCATTGTTATGGCTAACATATGCTAGATTGAGATATAGATTATCACTGGATTTCATATCAATAATATCACCATTTTGTGGATTATATTCTTGAATTGGCTCTATTTTTGTGTTAGGCGTGGTATTTTTTATCATTTAGGTGTTTTGTAATAATTTTTTCCTCATCTAGTTCTATTTTTTTATCACCAATAATTTGATATTTTTCATGACCTTTTCCAGCTAAAATAAGAATATCATTTTCTTGAAGAAGAGAGATGGCTTTTTTAATGGCAATTTTACGATCTTCAATTTCAATAAATTTATCTTTTTTACAAGATTTCACTATATCATAACGAATTTGTGCGGGATCCTCATATCGAGGATTATCATCGGTAATAATGGCTAAATCAGCCAATTCACAAGCAATTTTGCCCATTTGCGGGCGCTTTTTAGTATCACGATCACCGCCGCAGCCAAACAATATCAATAATCTAGATTTTGTCATATTCCGGGCTTGCTGCAATATTTTTATCAAAGAATCTGGTGTATGAGCAAAATCGATAAAAATTTGTGCTTTATTAGGTAAAATTGCTACTCTTTGCATGCGACCTTGAGCTGATTTTAATCTTTGTAGCTTAGGCAGCAATTCTTCAATTTGCTCTTTTTGAAGATTATATTTAGCAATAATCGTTGTTAGGGCGCAAAATATATTATAAGCCTCAAATTTGGCACTACTTTGAATATTAAAGAAAAATTCTTTATCTAAAAAACGAAATGAAATTTTTTGACCAAAATTTTCATTTTCAATATTAATTATTTGTAATTTTTGGGCTTTTTTACCGTAATCAAATATTTGAAGGCCATTTTTTTGACAAATTTCTTTTATTTGTAAAGCTTCAGGGATGTCAGAATTTATAACTGCTGGACTATTTTTTTGTAAAATATTGTTAAAAAGTAGCATTTTGCAGCGAAAATATTCATTCATATCGCTGTGGTAATCCAGGTGGTCTTGAGTGAAATTGGTAAAAATGCCACAATTTATATTAAGTCCAGCAACTCTGTTTTGCTCAAAACCAATTGAGCTAACTTCAATAGCAACATCATCAATATTATTAGCTTTGAGGATATGTAGAATTTTGTAAATAGTAACGATGTCTGGAGTTGTCAGTGAAGAGTCGGGAATATTTTTTTTAATCTCCTGGGAGCAAACAACACCCAAAGTGCCTATGGAGGCAGATTCTTTATTGATCAATTGTAATATTTGGCGAATAAATTCTGCGGTTGAGGTTTTGCCATTAGTACCGGTGACGGCATAAATATTGCAGGGTAATTTGTTGTAAAAAATTTGCAAAAACTCAATTAAAAGATTAAAGCAATTCTTCACATTAATAAAAGTGCAATCATTTTTTTGCAAAACATCAGAATCAAAATCTTGATTCGAAACTATTATAGAGGCTCCTTTATCAATAGCGTCTTGAATAAATTTATTCCCATCCATCGCTAGGCCCTTTAAAGCAAAAAATATTGAATTTTTCTGTACTAAGCGTGAGTTAATCGCTATATCTGAGATCTCAGCATTTTTTTTGCCTGATTTTATAATGACATCTTGTGTAATTTTCTCTAAAATATTTGATATCTTCATATGATTAGAGCTTTGCTAATTTCTTGCTGAAAATGATAAGCCGCAATTTTGGGGTTGTTATTTTGAGTAATGGGGCGACCAACCACAAGATGATTTGAGCCATTTGTAATCGCTGTTTTAACATCGCAAATTTGTTTTTGATCATCATTGGCAATTTTTTCCAGACGAATACCCGGACTTACAATCAAAAAATCATCACCAAATTTTGCGCGTAAATTTTGCGCCTGATTTCCTGATGCAACAACTCCATCAATTCCAGATCTTAAAACAAGATCAGTTTTTTTTTGAACTAATTCTTCTATGGTGATATTTTGTTGAAACCCCATTTTATAAAGATCTATTTGATCTAGATTTGTCAGAACTGTTACGGCAATTATTTTGCTATTTCTTTTATTGGCCGCGGCTGCCTCCATTATTGACTGATTGGCGCTATGAATTGTTATAATATCAATATCATATTGACCAAGATTTTTTATTGCCCTACCAACGGTTTGTGAAATATCGTATAATTTAAGATCGGCAAAAACTTTTTTTTCCTTACTTTTAAGCCAGCTTACTAAATGAAAAAAATCACCCGACATCATAAATTCAAGGCCAATTTTATAGAAACCAACTTCGTCACCAAGCTGTTCTACCATTTTCTTAGCACTGTTTATATCAGGGAAATCTAGGGCGACAATAAGATCTAAATTCATCTCAAACTTTATTTTCTTTACCTTGCAAGAGGCGCGAGATATTTTCTTTATGACGATAAAGAATTAGTAAAAACAATATAAAGCAAAGAATAATTTGCGCCAACGGGGCGCCGTAAAAAATAGAAGTCAAAATAGACGCTAAAATGCTTATTAAAGAGGCAGCGGCAGAAATACGAAATATTAAAAATACTATAATCCAAGTTAGTAATGTTGCTATGCCAATAATTGGGTTTAAGGCTAGTAAAGTTGCTAATGTGGTAGCAACTCCCTTTCCACCTTTAAATTTAAGGTAGATTGGAAAAATGTGACCTATGACAGCAACCCCAGCTACTATAGCTAATAGAGCATGGATATTTTGTTCGTTTTTAAATATTATCGTCGCTAGTAAAACCATGAAGGCGCCTTTAATTCCATCAAGAATTAATGTCGCTAATCCCAATTTTTTGCCTACAACTCTTGCGACATTAGTGGCGCCAATGTTTTTTGAGCCGTGATCTCTAATATCTTTATCGGTAAAAATTTTGGTTAAAAATAGTCCAAATGGGACGGCGGCAATAAGGTAGGTTGTCAATAAAAATAATAAATATGTAGTAATCATAGGACTGGATTAATCATCATCTTTCTTGCTGCGAAAAGCGTCAAGAGATACTACTTTGGCAGTTAAATCAACTTCTGAAGCTATATTTTTTACTTTAATATCACTATCTTTCATATCACTAGTTTTTTTTAAGAGATCTTTTGATATATTATCTATATCATCATAGGTCATGGTAAATTTAAGGGCAAAATTCATTGATGGATCAGCAAAAGAAGTTATTGCCTTATAGGGCACTTCTAATTTTTCATAGTTGCCACCAAAACTCAAAGATATTTTGAAGCCATCTTGGCTGACTTCTAAACCGCGATACTGATATTGCACGGCTATTGTCATCTCATCAGGATATTTTTCCATTAAAGATTTTGACATAGATACTTTGGGATATCTACTGAGAAATGTTATAACGAAGTAATGATTTCCGGGTAAACCACTTTTTTCAATTTTTTTTAGGGTTTCATAAATTACTGAACGCATCGAAGATTCAATAATTTCATCATATCCAATAAGATCTTGCATTAAATTCTACCCGTTTGATTAATCAAATTACTAAAGACTGAACCTTTTAAAAGTAGTTTTTTTTTAGTCTATAGATAATTAAAGGCTGGAATTGTTATTTACTACCCATGTTCAGCTATCATTTCTAATAATTTCGATAAAAGCATCTCTTTTTAGCTGCATTAAATATGACTTACTCTGCAGCTTTAGCTTTTTGTCGCTTAGATAATTTTTCACCTTACTAAGGTCCTGCTGATCAAAATTTTTGCTAATTTTAAAATCTACAAGTTTAAATAGTCGATAATTATTGCCAATTTTAAAAGGTTTAGAATGTTCGCCGATTTGCAATTTTGAAATAATGTCATAAATTCTTTTGTTAATTTGCGATTTATTAACCCAGCCAATATTTGCACCATTTTCTAGATTATAGCTTTGTGAAAAATTGCGCGCCATATCATTGAAATCAGCGTCATTACTTAATTCCTCGTAAATTTTTTGTGCTAAAATTTTACTATTTTTGGAATCAATAATTAAAATTTCAGATATTTTAAATGATTCTTGTTTTTTAACTAAATCAGCACGCTTTAGTGTTTGCTCTATTTCATTTTGTGATACTGATATGGTGGGCCTAATATGATATGAGATTATTTTTGACCACAGAATTTCAGCACTAACTTGATTGGCAAAAATTTTAAAACTCAAATTATCATTTTTTAAAATTTTTTTTATTTTCTTTACAGTTAGACCTGAGGATAAGGCGACAATTTCTAAGCCTCTATCAAGTTCATTTTCTGTTAATTTTATCGATAAGGATTCAGCTTTTTGTCTAATTAAGCTTTCTTCAATTATTTTTGATAATATAGCTTCTTTAACTATTTTTTCTTCCTTTTCTACGCCAGATTTAAAGCCAGAAATAGCTAAAAATAACTTTATGCGATCCTTTAATTCGCTGTGAGTTATGGCGATATTATTAACCTTGGCTACAATAAAATCTTCTGGATTTTTTGAAATACTAGGATTTAGCGAGGCAATAAGAAAGAATGAAAATATTATGAAGAAGGGCAGTTTTACTAAAAATTGATATCTAGACACTGTTGGCTAATCATTATAATTTTAGATTTTGGGATATCTTCAGTATTTTTTATTAAAATTTATCATAACATCAAGGATGTACTTGAGGATATTTATCTAGTCGCTTTTTTTGAGATATGATTCATAAACACTAACGCCTCTTATTAGGTCTATAGCTCGAGCTAATTGATAATCCTCATCATAAATTTTTAAGTTTTCATCATTTATGTTCTTAGATTTTTTTGACTCCTCCAAAGCTTGCTTTAATTTAACTTCGATATGACCATTTAAATCAGATTCAGAGGAGATATTTTTATTGCTGGTTATTTCTAATCTAGCTGTCTCAACTTCGATATTTGGCTCAATACCATGAGCTTGAATCGATTTTCCGCTTGGCGTATAATAAAGTGAAGTTGTTAGCTTAATTGCTCCTAATTTGCCTTCCTTGAGTGGTATTACTGTTTGAACCGAGCCTTTGCCAAAAGATCTTTTCCCCATTATTATAGCTCTTTTATTATCTTGCAAAGCTCCAGCAACAATTTCTGAAGCCGAGGCAGATCCTTCATTAATTAAAACTGCAACTGGCAAATTTTTGACTACGGATTGATTATTTTCGTCAAAATATTCTTGCTTCGCATCATCTGCTCTGCCTTTAATCGAGACAATCATCTTGCCTTTATCAAGAAAAAAATCACTAACTTTAATAGCTTCAGTTAAAAGGCCACCGGGATTATTGCGCAGATCAAGAACTAGGCCACGCGGTTTTTTATTATCTAGCTTTTTAATTAATTTATTAAACTCCTCTTCTAGACCACTATAAGATTGCTGCGAAAAAGTATTTATTTTGATGTAAAGGACATCGTTAAATAAAGCTGATTTTACAGCTGTAACCTTTATTATCTCTCTATTGATAATTTTCTCTAACGGGCTTTTTTCGCCTTCGCGCAATATCGTAATTTTGGCTTTTGTACCAGGCTTGCCGCGCATTTTTTTTACGGCGTCAGATAAAGACAGACCTACGATATTTTCATCATCAACCTTAATAATAAAATCTCCGCTTTTGATGTCGGCTTTTTGCGCTGGCGTGCCGTCTAGAGCGGTAATAACTTTTACCGCTGACATTTCCGAGGTTATTTCAATACCAAGGCCACCAAACTCACCTTTAGTCTGGGTTTGCATTTCTTGAAGATTTTCTTCATTTAAGTAAGATGAGTGTGGATCCAGTGCTGATAGCAAGCCATTGGCAGCAGCTTGATGAATTTCTTTATCACTTTTCTCATCGACATAATCTTTTTTAACACGATGTATTATTTCTGCTAAAAAACGACCATTACTATATTCTGGCTCGTTTGTAGATGAGCTAGAAAGGCTTTGATCAACCTCAAGATTTTTGAGCTTTATTTGCGATAAAGAGGTAGCTGATAAAAAGCCAACAAAGCTAGCTATCAAAACTAAAATAAATATTTTAAAATTTTTCATAATTTTGAGTAAAGAGGATAATTTTTTTTTCAATGACACGAAATTTTAAGCAAAATATGTTTAAGATAGAGCTAATGATATTATTGATTGTCGCTATCCTTCAATTCCATACTCATCTTTTAAAGCGTCAGTTATATCTTTTGGCGGCTCGTCTCCGTAAGCTGAATAAAGAATTTTACCATAATTTTCCAGATGTATTATATCGTCACTTAAAGCCTTTAAAAACATATTAACTTTCAACCTCTCAACTAGCACATAATACCAAGCATTTCTTCCATCATCAACACCCTTGACTAAATAAATAAGATTAGCCAGTAATTTTTTTTGCGGATCAACTTTTTTAGGCGGAGATGATGAGTTTTTTTGAGTTTTATCAGAATGTTTGTTAAATTCCGATTCTTGTAAATTTTGCGAAGTAAAGGTTGAAGATTTCTGCGCAAACTCTCCTTTGCGACTTTGATATTTTTGTGCAAAGCCGCCGCCTTCAGAGTTATTGCTAGCTGATTCTTGGGATAATGGCTGCTTTTGATCATTAAAGCTAGATTCGCTTTCAGGAGTTTTATTGTCTAAAATATCTTGATTATCCTCTATGTTAGAGTCTTGCTGAATATTTTTTTGCTCTGAATCTTTTATGTGATTATTTGTCTCCAATGAGTTATTTTTAGTCTTATCTTCTTTTGCAATATTGCCCTTATTGTAAAAAGCACCAAAACTATTATAAAGTGACATAAATCTAAGATTGAATTTGATTTTTATTTATCGACTTCTCTAGCCACCAACTGTTAATTGGAATTTTTTTACCACAAGGGCCATCATTAATTGAAACGCAAGGACTTTTAACCTCAACAACTTGTCCCGAGCAAGAGCTAATAATTAGCAGGGTTACTAATAAAAAATATACATTTCGCATCAAGATTTCTAATAAAAATTAAAGAATTGTTGCTTAAACTTAAAAACGACTAAAATTTTTTCAATCACTAATATAAGTCTTATACATAAATAAATACTAAATATACACTTATTGTTATTTTTAATACTGCATTAATCAAATTAGTTTTTAAGAATGAAAATTGATATAAAACACTAAATAACACATGACGATTTTTAATAATATTTTTATAGTTGGATTAGGCCTTGTCGGCGGCTCTTTTGCTAAGACCTTAAAAAAATATAACCCACAACAAAGAGTTGGCGCCTTTGATACGAGGCAAGAATATCTTGATTTAGCGTTGGCACAAAAAGACATAGATTATAGTATTGATTTATCTAGTAAATATGATACTAATCAAAGTATAGATTTAATAATAATTTGCGCCCCGCTTTCATCCTATGGTGTAATATTTAATCAAATTAGTGGCCTTATTTCAGATGAAACCACAATTATCGATTTTGGTTCGGTAAAAAGCTTTCCTAAACCTAAAAATATTAAAAACTTTATTTTATGCCATCCTATTACGGGATCTCATGCCTCCGGGTTTGAAAATTGTACTGCGGATATATTTGACAATACACAAATGATTATTTGTGATAATGAAAGAGATATTAAGGATAATAATATTTTGTGCCTCTTTCAATCTCTTAAAATTAGCCCCATATTTATGGAGGTAAAAAGGCATGACAAAATATATGCTTTAATATCGCACCTACCGCAATTTTTATCTTTTCTTCTTTATGATATTACGCCTGATAATTTAGATCAAAAAAATCCATTTTTCAAAAGTTTTCGCTTAAAAGATTCGGATCCTAAAATTTGGCAGGATGTTTTTAATCTTAATGAAAAAAATATTGAAAATTACTACATCAATTTTTTTGATAATCTTGAAAAAAATGTAAATTCTATAGCAAATAATGTAAAAATTATCGAGAAAATTGATCTGTTTTATCAAAAATATCAAATCTTGATTGATGATTCAAAAATTGATGAGGAATATCTTTATAATAATTTCTCCATTATAATGTTTCATACATTAGTTGTTGTTAGCTATCTTGAGATTGAAGATGTTGCGAGTTTTAGTAAATTTTGTGGTAATGGCTTTAAGGATTTTATTTCAATAATAAAAATTTCTCAGATCAATAAAAATAAATTATCAATTAATATCAGAGATAATGAAGCAAAATTGCGCAAGATGTTTAATAAAATAGCAACATGAAAACCCCTAAATTTTGGCAGAAAAGATCAATTACCTCACTAATATTATATCCAATATCACTAATTTATCAAATAGCTTTTGCTATTAAGACAAGCTTATATAGTGGTAAAAAAATCAATAAAAAAGTAATATGTATTGGTAATTTAACCTTTGGTGGATCAGGAAAAACGCCAGCTGCTATAGCAATTGGTAAGATCTTAAAAGAAATGTCAGTCGATTTTGTTTACTTGACTCGTGGCTACAAAGGTAAAGCCAAAGATATTATGACATTAAGTTGCAACCAAGAATACAATCCTGAATTAACCGGTGACGAACCTTTGATATTAAAAGAGATAGCACCGACAATTATTAGTAAAAATAGACTATTAGGCGGTCAAAAAATTGAAAAAAACCCAAATATAGAGGCTGTTATTCTCGATGACGGCATGCAAAATAAATCCTTATTCAAGGACTTTACCATATTGGTTGTTGATGGAAAGTTGGGGTTTGGTAATAACATGATGTTTCCTTCTGGACCTCTGCGTCAAAATATTAGTTCTGGCATAAATGAAGCTAATTTAATATTATTAATTGGTGATGGATCTGATAAAATTAAGAGATTATTACCTAAAGATAAATTAGTAACGGCGCAAATTGTTGTTAACAATATCGATAAATTCAAAAATGATGATCTTCTAGCCTTTTGCGGACTAGCTTATCCTCAGAAATTTTTTGACTTACTTAAAAAAAATCATCTTAATATAGTTAAAACTATGGAATTTGCTGATCATTTTAGCTATATTGAAAGTGATTTACAAAAAATATTGCAAGTGGCACAAAAAGATAACTTAAAACTAATAACCACCAAAAAAGATTGGGTTAAATTTCCTAAATTATATCAAGACAAAATAGAATATCTCGATATAGATCTAATTTTTGATGAGCCACAGTTAATTAAGAGGAAACTTAAAAAAATTATATCTCCATGAAATCTATATTAAAAAACGCACAATATATTCTTGAGGCCCTTGTGGTAAAAATCGCAATTTTGTTTTTTAGAATTTTGGGATATAAAAGATCATCAAATATAGCAGCTAAAATTGCTATTTTTATTGGCCGCAAGCTTGCTGTTAACAAATTAGCTGATAACAATCTTAGTAATGCTATGCCTCACCTTAGTAAAAAACACAGAGATGATATTTTGCATGATATGTGGGATAATTTAGGTAGAATTGTAGGTGAATATTATCATATTAATAATATGAGCAAAGATGATTTTGATAAAATATTAATCTACTCTGATAATTTTAAGAAAAATATCGAAGTTCTTAAAAAAAGTAAAAAGGGTGGAATTATAATGACTGGTCATATTGGAAATTGGGAGATAGGACCTAGAACACTTATGAGTCAAGGGTTAAAATCTAGTGTTATTTATCGCCCACTTAATAATCCTTATGTTGAGAAGATTACCGCCGCAATGCGCGATGCCAATCTAATTAAAAAAAGCGCTTCAGGAAATCGTAAAATAATAGAAGCAATAAAAAATGGTGAGTATGTTGTTATTATGGCTGATCAAAAAGTTAGTGAAGGCGAACCTGTAAAATTTTTTCATGAAGATGTTATGACGGCCACTTCAATTGCTAGAATAGCTTTAAAATATGACGTCCCAATTATCCCAGCAAGGGTTATTAGACTAAAAAGCAAGCATGAATTTATGATAGATATGGACGAGCCATTACAAAAAAATAATGAAAATATAAAAAAAGACTTGGAAGTGATTGATTTTACTGCTACAATAAATCGAAAATTAGAGTTTTGGATAAAAGAGTTTCCAGATCAATGGTTTTGGGTTCATAATCGCTGGAAAAAATAATGACAAATTATCAATTCTCAATGATTATAGGTGATTAAGCTTTTTTGGGTTTTAAATTAATGAAAAATTTACTTAAGATATTTCTTATTATTTGCCTTTTTCAATCATCTTCATGTGCCTATCTTTTTAATGAAAAAGAAGTTGAGCTTTCTATAGCAAGTAATCCTGCCGGCGCAGATATCATAATTGAAGGTAAAAATTATGGCCAAACCCCTAAAATGCTTATGATAGAGCCAAAAAATTATGATGTTTTACTTAGATTGCCAGGATATGGATCTACAAATATTAAGCTACAAACTTGGCAAACTATTAGAAATAGGGAGCAAGATGGCGAGAGATGTATTGCTGATTCCATGGGTTTTATTTTTATCTTGCCTCTCCTTTCAATGTGGTCAGTATATTGTCGTGATTTTAAAGAAAAAAATCAGTTTGTAAATATCCCGCAAAATGATACTGGTCTAAATAGGCCTCTGCCGCATGATTTTTATGAGATGAGAAAATCTTATCAAGATCAACAATCATCATCACATTACAACAATTACCACAATATAAAAAAAGATAGTATCGGATCCAATAATGTAATTAGTAATAAGGGCATGTTTAATGGTAAAAATATGCAAAAAACCTATGATCCATTCATTGAAGATGATATTCACTATGATTATCAGCAAAAATATCGCTATAATAGCAGCGATGTTAGTAAGCAAAGAGTTGCGCCACAGCGTAATTACATTGAGGGAAATCAAAGATCTTTAGGGGAGAATCTATATCGAGATAGCTATAAGGGCGCTCCTCAATTACAAAAATTTCCAGGAAAATTTAAAAATCCACAGCCTTATAAAAATCCAAGCGATCTTGATAATAAGCGCCAGTCGATAGAGGAAATGTATATGGAAGATATGAAGAAAAACCTATATTAGTGTTGCTGCGATAAATAGTATCAAGCTAATATAAAATTTGAGAGATATTGTTGGTGACCCCAACGGGATTCGAACCCGTATTTTCACCGTGAAAGGGTGGCGTCCTAACCATTAGACGATGGGGCCAATAAAATATTTTTAGTATTAAAAATAAAAATAATTCAAGAGCTGGTTAAAAAGAAAAATTAGTATAAAACCAGCTCTTTTAAAAAGGCAACTTAATTATAGAAAAATACATATTTAATAACTCCTAATACCATATTTAATCTTCTTCTATAGATATTTTTAGCATGTCATCTGCTCTTAGTAGGCCGCTTTTATTATTATTGGCTTTATAAATCTCCTTAGCTTTACTGGCATATTTCTTGGCCTTGTCTTGTTCCTCTAATAATAAATTATAGTTTGCTAAAGCTAGATATGATTCACCTTCTTTATTAATTTTATTATATATTTTGGCTAATTTGAGATATAATTGAGGATTAAAATCCTCATAATATTTAGCTTGCAATAGATAAGATAAGGTTAGTTCTAATAATTTTTGATCCAATATATTGCTGGCCAAAATAGCATCAGCAAAAGAAATTTTGGCTAATGATGAATTGTCATCGGAAAGAATTTTAATGGCTTTACTGTAGGAAATAAGAGACTCTTTACTCATTCCTGCTTCAAATAAAAATTGACCTCTTAGCTCATATAAAAAACCTAAGTCAAAATAATTTTTTGATTCAATAATTTCATTCAATAATGATATAGCCTGCTTGATATTGCCGCGGCGATGATTGGAAATTGCTAGAATATATTTGGAAATATTATCATCGCTAGCTTGATATTTTTCTAATAAAAAATCGACATCTGCTGTGAAGCCTTCGAGTTTAGCGAGCGCTACATTCATTTTGGGCTGCAAGATTTGATTTAAAGCGATATTAGAAAATGATTTAGAGTTGCTACGCTCTTTAATTAACCCTATTCTTTTTTGGCTAATTGGATGTGATAAAGCATATTCATCAATAATATCAGCGTAGGGCCTAAATTCACTGGCAAAATATTGTAAAAGATTGATTAGACCGGTGGCTGGATAGTTAATTTTATCAAGAAATTTAATCGCATATTGATCCGCAGCTTCTTCTTGTGTTCTGGTATATTTTTGTTGCATTCTACTAGCCACATGAGTGCCGCCCATAATTAAAGCCGAACCACCATCATAAGAGCCGGCAGCAATGGCTCCAACTCCAAGTAGATAGCTTAATATTAAAGTTTTCTTGGCATCATTTAAGCCTTCACTTGCCCTAACCAAATGACCGGCTTTGATATGACCAATTTCATGAGCAATAACACCAATTAAGGCGTCAGGAGTTGTGAATTTTTGAATAAGGCCAGTATTTATAAAGATATTTTGGCCACCAGCAACAAAGGCGTTAATTGAATCATCATTTACTATATATATCTTAACATCTCTTTGTTGTAAGTTAGCCGCTTTAATTAGTGGATCACTCAATTGCTGCAAAAAAGACTCTATCTCACTATCGCGAATTAAGGAAATATTAGCAAAAGCCGCTTTACTTAAAAAACATAGAATAATAAATATGAGCAATATCCTCATTGATAAAGAAAATGGCATAAATTTTTGTGACATCAGCAATAATACCAAAGTTCATCTTTAATACTTAATTTAACCTTCTTATTTTTGGTCCAAAATTTAAGCAATAAATCTTATGTATATCAATATACACAGCGATTTATTGCTTAAATTTTATCCTCAAAACTAATTTGGTTAAATTAAGTATTAAAGATGAACTTTGGTATAATTCAAAAATAAGTTAGCTATATGTTTTTCTCCTTAAGTGATAGTAAATTATCTAAAATAGCTAAATACAGCGCTTTCTTTACAAGTCTTATTGCCATAATCATGATATCACTTATATTATCAACCCAAAAAGCTTTTGATATTGCGAGAAAGCCGGCGGTGATTGTTGTTGATGTTACAAATAAGCTAAATATCTGCACCCCTGCAAATCATGAAGGATAAAAATATTGATTTAATAGAGCTATTTCTTGAAAAAATATCTGCAGAAGATGGCTTGTCAAAAAATAGTATCGATTCTTATGGTCGAGATTTAAAGTTATTTTGCCAATTTTTTAGCAATGAATCTGCCAATAAAGCTCTAAATAAGAAAAATCTCTCTATTAATCAAATCAATGATAAGGATGTTTCAAGATATCTTAATTATCTCTTTGAAAAAGGCGTTAAATCATCCTCACTATCACGCAAAATATCTTCTTTGCGTAATTTTTATAAGTTTTTAGAAAATGAAGGAGAGATTAATGAAAATCCTCTAAAAAATATTGAAAACCCCAAAAAGGAAAGCAGATTACCAAAATTTCTAAGCGAAAAAGACACTTTTAAATTGCTAGATTTTGCCGAAAAGGATAAATCAGAGTTTGGTATCAAGCTATCTTGCATTTTAGAAATTTTATATGGCTCGGGGCTGCGCATCACCGAATTAGTGACAATGCCGATTAGCTTAATACAAAAAGATCAAAATAATATTCTTAAAAACTATTTTATTGTGAAAGGCAAGGGTGGTAAAGAAAGAATTGTGCCATTGAGCAAATCTGCCATAGAAAAACTGCAAGAATATCTTAAATTGCGAGAAAATATGGGTTGTGGCAAATCAAAATGGCTTTTTTGTGGCAATATACGAAGTTCAAAAACAAATGAATTTATTAAGAATAAAGAATTTTTAAATAAAAAAGATCAGCCAATCACTCGTCAAAGAGTCAATCAAATGCTCAAGGAATTAGCCCTAAAAGCGGGGCTTGATCCACGAAAAATAAGTCCTCACATCTTACGCCATTCATTTGCCACTCATTTGCTTAATAATGGAATTAACATAAGATACTTGCAAGAAATGCTCGGACATGCTACAATAGGAACT
>Ga0209223_10002357_pt1 | contig 19053 bp, 10 predicted proteins | sample COG_06_FD_184750 | JGI IMG/M metagenome (GOLD analysis project Ga0209223, IMG submission 184750) | Pelagic Microbial community sample from North Sea - COGITO 998_met_06 (SPAdes) (version 2) | ecosystem: Environmental > Aquatic > Marine > Neritic zone/Coastal water | place: Helgoland, sampling...
ACTTGTTTCGTAGTGCACTAACGCTCTGTTTTTGCCTCATTTTTAACGCGGCCCAAGCCCAATTCTATGCACTTTTTGATTCATTAACCGCTTACCACACCGATTGGGAGGGCGATACTGCCTGGATGCAATTTTCTTCAGAAGGAATGAGAAGCGCTGCGCCAGCTGCGGGTTCTTTGGAATGGCGACGAGAAAGTCGCGCCGCAGTCTTGGGGGTGTGGACCTTAAACATACAGATGGATTTTAATCCGTCCAGCGCCAATTATTGCAGCTTTCGCTTTATGGAGTCAAGTTTCGGCTATTACGCCATACAACTCTCGGGTTCGAGCAGCGATGACCTCTCTTTCGTACTGCACACGGCAGAAAAGGATACCATACTCGCTGCAATTTCAGGATACGTCAACAATAGTGCGGTAAACGTTGCACTTCGTATTGAACGGGACAGCAACTACACCTTTCACATTTATGACGCGGATTCTCTTTTATTCAGCACCACCGATAGTACCCTACGTTCCTCAAAAAGTCTGAGCGTGCAGTGCACGTATTCCTCAAGCCGTGTGGATAAATTTTTGTTTTCAACATTACGTGCGGATGGACATGCCTTTCGTGATACCGTTGCACCGAAATTGCTGAACATTGACGTTTTAACGCCGCAAACACTGCGGCTCCATTGGTCCGAACCGACTCTTCCCCCGCCAGGAAGTTTAAATGGTGTAATCGCTCGTTCAGCGCAAGGGGCGCCTCTGGACACCGCATTGTTTCCCTACCTCAGCGAATATTATTGGGACATCACTTTCCAGAGACCCCTAGCCTTGGGGCAAGTTTGGATTGAAATCCCAATGGCTACTGATACAGCAGGTAACCTGTTGTTCTTCGCACTGGATTCTGTTCAACTAGAGTACCCAACCCGCCAAAGCGTGCAAATTCTAGGCATCCATCAAATCGAAGGAAATGAAGGAGACTACTTTATCGCCTACAGTCCCGTAGCCATGCCCGCGGCAGAATTGGTGCTCATCACAGAAAGTGGTGTCAAAAAAGCATACGATTGTCCCCTCGATTCTGGCCTTCACCGCTACGGCGTTGGCCTAAATGCAACATTCATTCTTGGATTTTCTATGCCCGATCAAGGCGTACTCATCCTTAAAAACGAGGGCATTCTTGTCGCTGTTCAACCGTACCATTTTCCCTATGCTCCGCACGAATCTTTCGGGGATTTTCTTCTTGTCGCCGATTCCATCACCTACACCAACGCCCAATGGCGCATAACCTCCACCCAAACGTCCATTTCAGGACCAATTCCACCCAAAAACCTTCCCAAAAACCCACCAAAGGCTCTTTTCGGGGGTGAAAACGGTAAAAACTACGTCCAATTTTCCCATTCACTCTATCCCTACCTCCACATGCTTCTCCCGCATCTCGCAGACCAATGGCAGCCGGAAGCGCCTTACCTTTTGCCTGTACAACAAACTACACTGCCCCCTTTACTCGGGGACTCATCCCTCGCGCTTTTAGCACATACCTATCCAGATTCAGGAAAAATTTTCATCAATGAAGTGCATCCTTCGCCAGACCAATTGGACGAATTCATAGAATTAGTCTCTACCAGTGACCGACCACTGCGACTAGACCCGCTTCGACTAATAAAAACAACGGCCGCAGGGACCTCCGCCTACCGTTTCTTCACCACCCCGCCTTCGTTCTGTGCTCTACCAGTGCCTCTATTTCCGCTTTTAGCTCCGCACCAACTTCGCGCTTTCCCTAGTCCTACCGCACTGCCGAACGACAGTACCTCGCTACTGCTCCAAACCACTGATGCGCAAACCCTGGACCAACTCAACTACACGCCGTGGGATGCTCCCCTCGAACACCGCAGTTGGGAACGCATTTCCCTTCTAAGTTCCGGACGTACGCCATCGAATTGGGTACCGCATCATGCACGTTGGTGTTGTCCCACTGAAGCCTCGCCCAATGAAAAAAACAGTTGTTCCTTCCCCGCAACACCTCCCGATTTCAATGCACACCTTCAACGTACCCACCTCAGCTACGATCTCAACCATTACCTCCCTTCAACCGACCTATGGGTATCCATGGCGGCCGGGGAGATCCTTTCCCTTCGGCTTCTAGACCGCTCCGGCCGCCCCCTCACTCAATGGCTTTCTTATGAGGGCATCTCCGGCAGAAACCCCATAGGTATTGGTCCCTACTTATGGAACGAAAGCCCCTTAGAAACAGGTATTTATACACTTCAAGTCCGGCTCAAAAAATCTTCTTTAGTGCGTATAAAAAATCTACCGTTATCAATCTACAATCCGTAATTTTCGCTCAATTAAATACCCAAATGGATAAAGAAGCCAAAATCGTGGCGTTTGATCCGAACGAACCGGCATTAAACACCCATCTATTCGGTCTGCCTTTCGATGCAGACGAATGCGACATTCATGTTTTTCCAGCGCCTTGGGAGGTGACTGTGAGTTATGGCGCAGGAACTGCTGAAGGTCCCGCGGAAATTGAGGTGGCCTCCGCGCAGGTGGACCTGTTCGATGAACAGTTTCCCAACGGCTGGCAGCGGGGCATCTGGATGCACCCCATCGACGAAGCATGGGCAGAAACCAGTGCGAACCTGCGTGAAAAAGCCTCTCAATATTTGACGGCATACGAACAAGACGATGTTAGTGACCTAGAGTTGCGTTTGCTCGACGAGATCAATGATAAATGCGGACATTTCCACCGTTGGGTTGAAAAGAATGTAAGCCAATTATTGGCAAAAGACCGTCGTGTCATCCTTTTAGGCGGCGACCACAGTACATCCTTAGGTTCCTTGCGCGCTCACAAAGCGAAGTATGGCAGCTTTGGTATACTGCAGATTGATGCGCATGCCGACCTCCGGAATGCTTACGAAGGCTTCACCTATTCGCACGCGAGCATTATGTACAATGCCTTAAATGAGGGCTTGACGGACCAATTGTGCATCGTCGGATTACGCGATTACTGCCACGCGGAAGCTACCATGATTGAAAAGGACCAGCGCATCACTGTGCATACCGACAGGGCAATGAACCAGCAACTTTTTTCGGGACGTAATTGGGCTGCCGTAAGCGCAACGATTGTCGCGGACTTGCCACAGCATGTGTATTTAAGTGTGGATATAGACGGGCTTGATCCTTCCCTCTGTCCCGGAACGGGTACGCCAGTTCCCGGGGGCTTATCAATGGCCCAATTTCTTCACCTCATTGATGCCGTTCTCGCCTCTGGTCGTAAAATAATTGGCGCCGATTTAGTCGAGGTAGTTCCTGGTGAAAATCAATGGGATGCCAATGTTGGTGCTCGTGTATTATATGCCTTATCCCACCGCCTTTCCTAGTCGCATATTCGCCTAAAACCACGTACCTTTGTTGAAATTATTTTAAGCACATTGCTATGAAATTCGGTGTAATCACCTTCCCAGGGTCAAACTGTGACCAAGACATGATATATGTACTCGGAACCATTATGGGGCATGAAACGGTCAACTTATGGCACAAAGACACGGACCTTCAGGGCGTGGATTGTGTAGTGTTGCCGGGCGGGTTCTCCTATGGAGATTACCTCCGTTCTGGGGCCATCGCAAAAATGAGTCCGATCATGGGCAGTGTAGTTGAATTTGCAAATAACGGCGGCTACGTTTTGGGCGTCTGTAATGGGTTCCAAATCCTTACAGAAAGTGGATTGTTGCCTGGTGCGCTCCGTCACAACGATAGTCACAAGTTCATTTGTAAAAACGTATTCATCAAACCCGTTTCTAAATCGGCAGGTATAAGTGCTGACCTAGATCATACGCGCGGTTATAAAATCCCAATCGCCCACGGTGAGGGGAATTATTATTGTTCGCAAGAAACGCTCGCAGAATTAAAAGCGAACGACCAGATTCTTTTCCAATACAGCACTGCTGAAGGTGAAGTTGGCCCTGCCGTTAACCCTAACGGCGCGCTAGAGAACATTGCAGGCGTTTCTAACGCAGCAAAAAATGTTTTTGGCATGATGCCTCACCCCGAACGCGCGGCAGATGCAGAGCTCAAGAATGAGGACGGATTGGAATTATTTAAAAGCATGATTGCACACATGGTTGTCGCGTAATCGTTACAAAATTTTAAGCATAAAAAACCCCCCGGAGCTGTCGCTCCGGGGGGTTTTGTTTTATCGCAATGCCGTTGCTTAGTGCAGCACTATTGCTTCATTCTCTATACCTGAATCGGTTATAATCTGGAGTACATAAGTGCCGCGCGCCCAATTCTCTACATCAAGATTGGCTTCACCGCTTATTGTTCCCTTGTACACCAATCGGCCTGCAGCATCCAATAACCGAACGTCTGCCGATCCTTCAATTCTGATAGTCAAAACTTTTTGCGCCGGATTTGGATAGACACTCCATCCCGAAGTTAACGCCTCACCGAATCCTATATTCACCACGCCATACACATCCGACACATTCGAACATAGAATGTTGGAGAAAATTCGAACATAATAATCCCCGTTCGATTGTGGCAAGAAGGTCGCGCCAGTTGCTCCGCTGATGGGATCCATATTCGCGTCTAACCATTCATAGGTAAATGTTCCTGCTGGTGTAGCCGCTTCTAACTCACCCGTCGTGTTTTGCGATACGGTAGGCTTACCGGGCGCAGGTTGTACACTGATCGCACGTTGCTTCGTCTTAGAACAGCCTGTAGTTGCATCAGTGTAGGTATAATACACCCAGTGAGACCCCACGCCCGCTGTTGACGGATAGATGCTGTCATTAACAATTCCGGAACCGCTGTATACGCCACCCAAAGGCTGCCCTCCTGAAAGCAACTGCGGTCCGTCCAATTCACACACATACCCTTGTGACCCAAGCGTTACGGTAGGTAAACTGTTTACCGTCAAGGTTAATGAATCGGCTACGGAAGGATTGGCAACACAATCGTCCGAACTTAACATTTCTACTTTAAGTACATCGTTGTTCACGAAGGTTCCGCTATAGGTGAATGTATTGCTCGATACCACAGTACCGTTGAGTATCCAATTAATGGTTGGATTCAAACCTCCATTCGTTGGTGTTGCGGTAAATGTTGCACTATCTCCATTACATAAGGTTGTAGAACCCGAGGTCGTTAAAATTATGTCCGCGACTGGAGCGCTGACGATCGTAACGTAGTTAGGCATCACCACGGAATCTACCCCTGCGGCATTTGATACTACCAATTTTACATCATATGTTCCAGGCGTAGAATAGGTCACCACTGGATTTGCTGAAGTACTTGTGCTTGGTGTACCGCCCTGGAACGACCACAAGCGGGCCGATGCTGTAGGTGCAGTATAGTCATAAAACTGAAGGGCCTTTCCTGTACAGCCTGCAGTATCGCCCGTGAAAGCAGCTACAGGTGGTAATTGTGCTTGTCCAGAAATATTTATGTTATCTAAATAGATGTTATTTCCATAGCCATTTACGGCTACAAATTTTATGCGAACGCCAGACGAACCGCTGTACGCATCTAAATCAATGGTTGGACAACTTACAGAAGAAGAACCGTGGCACCAATACGTAGAATCGGCGGGCACAAAGGCGGATGTTACTGCCCCCGCAGTAGTAAAGCTCGCCTCTGATCCGTCATAGCCTGCTACTAAATCCCAAGTTGATCCACAATCATCGCTTACATATACCTTCAAACTATCTTTATAACCACTAGAGTAGTAAGCCGATGCATATTCGAATTCAAGGTTGATTAATGTATCGTTTGAAAAATCGAGTGAGGGACTAATCAATTCGTCCAGCGCACCCGTACTGCTGTAAGAATAATGGTTCACCGTCATAGCCGTATTTCCTGGACTCGTGCCGTTTACTGCAGCAGAAGCCCATGTAATGCCCGCATCTGGATTGGCAATTTCCCAACCGGAGAGGCCCAATTCAAAATCTTCTGTAAACGGCAAAGGCGCACCACCGACCCCTAAAATCTGGAATGCCGTCGTATCGTCTGTACCGTAATTGTTGCTTACCGTCAACGTAACCGAATACGCTCCAGTTGATGAGAAAAGTACTTTAGGGTATTGCGAACTGTCGTTAGTCCCGCCCACAAAGTTGTACGTAGAAGGAGAGATTTGCCAGTGCCAAGCTGTTGGTAATCCTCCTGACAAATCCGTTAAGGAAATGGTATCTCCTAAGGAGCACGTTGCCAATGGGTCTGCAGTAAATGAAGCTATAGGTGCTGTCGTAAAGCCGCTCATTAGCGGACTCTGCCAAACGCCACGACCATACGTTCCAATACGTATTAGTGCATCGTCTTCATAGACCTCTATATCGGAGATGATGACATTAGGTAAGTTTTTATTGAAGCTTATCCAGGACGGAAAATTGGAGCTCGTGTAATACATTCCTATATCCGTGCCGACATAAATACCGTCGCTTGACCCGCCTTCAAAAGCCACTGCAGTTGCCGGTACATTTGGCAAGCCTGAACTTAGATTGGTCCATGTTGAACCTGCATTGAAAGACTCCATAACCTTTCTATTACCGGCATAGCCGCTAATAGAAATAACGATGTGATCCTCATCGTCTGGATCAATGGCTACTCCTGAAATATTGTTCGGTGAAGGACTCATTGAGCCGGACGGTGTAATGCTAGACCAACTGCTTCCTCCATTCGTTGAGCGGAAAATATTGCTATTGATGAGCGCGTAGATATAGTTTGTGTTCGAAGGTGCCACTTCAAATTCGTCAATATTAGAATTTCCACTAATGTTATTTGAAGACGTTGCCGCCCACGAACCGCCTGCATTGGTTGATTTCCATATTTTCTTAAACCCTGCGTAAATAGTATTCGTGGTGACTGGATCAACATTGAACGGCGTTACCCAATTTCCAGATCCTGCTACCGAAAGCGTGTTGATAGAACTGAAGAATGCACCCCCATTCGTACTCTTGTAGAAATCTCCATAATAAATGGAGGTATACATCAGATTGTCGTTCACGGCATCTACGCCGTTGTCCATTCCATCGCCGCCGGTAGCTCTCGACCAATTCATAGTCGAGCTTCGTAAATGTGATCCGTTATCTTGAGCACCTGCCAATACGACTGAAGTATCTGAAGTGCTTTGACTAATCTTATAGTACTGTGTGATGTTCATGCCATAAATCAAGTCATCCCATGATGCGCCTGCATTACTGGTTTTGAATACACCACCATCAGTAGCCGCATAAAGTTCAGATGTTCCTGGTCTAAAATCAGCGTGATGATGATCGGCATGAACAAATGGCGTAGACCCGGCGCCATACCAATGACCCACGCAACTCCAATTGGCTCCGCCATTGGTTGACTTCCAGATATTGACCCCACCGACGTAAACCGTGTTTTCTGAATTAGGGTCACATGCAATGGTTAAATCATACCAGGCTTGACCGCCGGAACCGGTCCCCGTGTTTGACCAGCCCATGATATTAGGTGTGGAGCTCATTAAAGTCCAGTTCGAGCCGCCATTAGTAGAACGGTATAAACCGCCAAAACCATAATTTGACGAACCGTAAACTAGATAAACTTTACCCGGTGTTGAGCTCACAGCCACTTCACAACGGTATTTTCCATTTGTGGGTAGACCACTCGTCATTTGCGTCCATGTATCGCCCGCATCGGCTGAACGATATAATTTTGGGCTTGAGCCACTTGTAGTAGCAAAAACCGTATCTCCATGGCCCATGCGCATTCCGTAGAAGGATCCGCTTTGTTCTAATGTAAAGTTTTGACCGTAGTTGGTACTACGATAAATCCCTCCGTTTGTCGCAGCAATTACAATGTGTGTGCTATCTGGGTGGACTACAATACGTGCTATGCGGTAATTTTGAGAGGTCGACCATGAAAGCGAAGTACTGTTCCAAGTGATTCCACCGTCCGTAGATTTCAGAAGGCCAAAGCTGTAGGTATCTGCAGCATCGCGATCACCTGTTGCTAGATACATTGTATCAGGATGCAAGGGATCAATAGCTAGATCGCTGACCCCTAAGTTCGTAAGTTCGTCTGTGAATGTTGTCCAACTCTGGCCGTCATCATAACTCACCCACAAGCCTCCTGCGGGAGCACCTGCATAGATGGTATCGTGGTGGTTAGGGTGAAAAGCAACTCCATTTATTCGGCCGATTCCATTATTTGCTGGCGCATTAAACGGACCCATTGAAGACCATTCGCCATACTCTGTCGTGGAAGATGCTTGTTGCTGCTGAATGGCTTGGTACAAAACCGATGGATGTGGACGTACACCCGTTTCACCAACACGCTGGCCCATCATATATTCCCAACGCTTGAACTGCTTCCAGCCGTGTCCTTTTTCGTAAGGTTTACCGTCAAATTCGGCATTAAATTTTTCGACGACAGTATGGAAGTTCACGCGGTAATCCTGCATGGCTTCCACCCATGTCATGTTTTCAATCTCGCTAGTAGTCAGCGTGTTAGACGCGCGGTCTTGAGCAGTGGCGAAAAGGGCAGTGGCAGAAAAGGTAAACGATAGTAAAAGTTTACGTAGCATAGGGATGTGTTAAGGACCCTAAAGCTACAAAAATTGGGCCTTACTTTTCCTCCGGATGCGCAGTAGACAAAAGGCAAAGCTCATTGAGCTGTGCTTCGTCGATGGTTGCCGGGGCATCAATCATCACATCGCGGCCCGCATTATTCTTCGGGAACGCAATGAAATCACGGATGACCTCAGCGCCTCCAAGTATGGCCACCAATCGGTCAAAACCAAAGGCCAAACCACCGTGTGGTGGCGCGCCATATTCGAAGGCACTCATCAAGAAACCAAACTGCTTCTCTGCTTCTTCCTTGCTAAATCCTAGCAAATCAAACATGCGGCTTTGCAAGGCTCTGTCGTGGATACGAATAGAACCCCCGCCGATCTCGTTTCCGTTTAATACAAGGTCGTACGCATTGGCACGAACGTTTCCTGGATCTGTATCAATGAGGGCGATATCCTCGGGCTTTGGAGAAGTAAACGGGTGGTGCATCGCGTGATAACGCTCCGTTTCGTCGTCCCATTCCAACAACGGGAAGTCCATGACCCATAATGGCGCAAATACCTCAGGGTTTCGTAGGCCCATTTCCTCTGCGATGTGAAGACGCAATTCAGAAGTTGCCTTGCGCGTCAAACGCTCTTCACCTGCCAAAATCAGGATCAAATCGCCTGGCTTAGCATCAGCAGCCTTCGCCCAATGAGCTTGCTGCTCTTGTGTATAGAATTTATCTACTGAGCTCTTGTAGGTACCGTCTTCATTGACTTTACAGTACACCATGCCCTTCATGCCGATGTCTGGGCGCTTCACCCAATCGGTCAACTTATCAATCTGCTTACGCGTCCATGAAGCGGCGCCCGGTACGGCAATACCCAACACAGTCTCGGCTTGGTCAAAGACCATGAAACCGAGGTTTTGAGTTAGCGCATTTAGGTTGGCCAATTCCATCCCGAAACGGATGTCCGGTTTATCATTTCCATAGCGCTCCATCGCCTCTGCATAAGTCATGCGCGGCACACTATCAATTTCAACACCTTTCACGTCTTTCAACAAGTGAAGCAACAATCCCTCGAACGTATTCAAGATATCTTCTTGCTCTACAAAGGCCATCTCACAGTCAATCTGTGTAAACTCCGGCTGACGGTCTGCACGCAAATCCTCGTCACGGAAACAACGCGTAATCTGGTAGTACTTATCGTACCCGCTCACCATCAAGAGCTGCTTAAAGGTCTGCGGGCTCTGCGGCAATGCGTAGAACTTGCCCTCTTGCATGCGCGAAGGCACTACAAAATCACGTGCGCCCTCTGGCGTAGATTTAATCAAGAACGGGGTTTCAATATCCATAAAACCTTGCTCGTCCAAATACTTGCGTACCTCGATGTTCACTCGGTTACGCAGCGCCAAATTGCGCTGTAACGGACCGCGACGTAAATCCAAGTAGCGGTACTTCATGCGAAGCTCTTCGCCACCGTCGCTCTCTTCTTCAATAGTAAAAGGAGGCGTATTTGCTGCGTTCAATACGACGAGTTTGGCACTCTTAATCTCCACATCACCGGTAGGCATGTTGGCATTCTTGCTGTGACGCTCGATCACCACACCTTCAATTTGCACCACCCACTCGCGACCTAAACTACGTGCTGCTTTTAATAGCTCAGCGCTCCATTCCTCATTAAACGCTACTTGCGTAATACCGTAGCGGTCACGTAAGTCTAAAAAGGTCATGCCGCCCAATTCACGCGAGCGCTGAACCCATCCGGCAAGGGTTACTGTTTGTCCTATGTGTGATGCGCGCAATTCGCCGCAAGTATGAGATCTGTACATCTTTGGTGGTGTTTGAACCGCAAAAATAGCCAAACTTGTGGGCCAATTCCCTATTTTGCGTAGAAGATGATAGACCTTAACGATCACAATGTTTATATGCGTGCTGCTTTAGCGGAAGCACAGGTTGCTGCAGAAGCAGGAGAGGTGCCTGTTGGAGCTGTAATTGTTGCCGCTGGGCGGATCATAGCACGCAGCCATAATCTAACAGAATTGCTCGTAGACGTAACGGCACATGCTGAAATTCAAGCCATTACTGCAGCAAGCAACTATTTAGGTAATAAATACCTTCAAAAATGTACGCTCTATGTTACACTTGAGCCCTGTCCCATGTGCGCGGGAGCCTTATTTTGGTCACAAATGGGTCACGTAGTGTTCGGCGCGAGTGACGAGAAACGAGGCTATCAAAAACACGGCGGACCATTGCATCCGAAAACTAAAATGACCAGTGGAATTCTCGCGGATGAATGTGCCCAATTACTCACTGATTTCTTTGCAAACAAACGACACTAAACCACGCCATGATTCTCAGCACAATAGATATAATTGTTCTCGTCGTACTGCTACTTTCAACCGTTTTGATTGGGCTGTATTTTGGAAGAAGCAAAAAGAAAACATTAAGCGAATACTTTCTGGGCGGCCGCTCCTTACCCTGGTACATAGCGGGAATCTCCATGGTCGCTACAACCTTTGCCGCGGATACCCCTTTGGCGGTGACTGAACTTGTAGGGCAGTACGGAATTAGCGGTAACTGGCTGTGGTGGAACTTACTGGCCGGAGGGATGTTGACTACGGTCTTCTTTGCCCGTATGTGGCGTCGCTCTGGACTTACTACTGAAGTTGAATTTATTGAATTTAGATACTCCGGACGTCCTGCCGCTTTGCTTCGTGGGTTTAAAGCCGTTTACTTGGGCGGCATCATGAATGTGCTGATCATGGGCTGGGTCAATGTTGCTATGATTACGCTCCTAGAAGGGTTCTTTGGGATGACCCACGAGTCGGCCTTTATTTGGACAGGTGCCGCACTGTTGATTGTGGTCTTTTACGTAAGTTTTTCCGGGCTAAAAGGCGTGGTTTATACTGATGTATTCCAATTCGTCTTAGCCATGTCGGGCTCCATTGCCCTCGCTTATTACGTTCTAAAAGCCCCTGAAGTGGGCGGTCTTGCAGGCCTTCGCGCGTCGCTTCCTGAAGAGACGTTCTCCTTTCTTCCTTCCGTAGGGGATGGAGGTAGTGGTGGCCGTTACCAAATCTCATTAGCCTCTTTCCTTGCTTTCTTCGGAATGGTATGGTGGACCTCTTGGTACCCGGGAGCGGAACCTGGGGGAGGCGGTTACAGCGCGCAACGTATGCTCTCAACTAAGGACGAGCGCAGTTCTTTTTTAGCGAGCGCGCTATTCCAAATTGGCCACTACGCAGTGCGTCCTTGGCCATGGATTATCGTCGCATTAAGTGCGATCGCTTTGTATGGCGGACAGCACAATCTCGCTGAAGAAACACCCGGTTTCATTAACTACGAATGCCTTACGGGCATCTATGACTGTGAGCCGTTAAACGCTGCGCAGCAGGCTGAATACGAACAATGGGTCGCCACATGGGAACCCGTTTATGGAGACCGCCTTCCGGAAGCACTAAAGTACCAGCAAGATTATAGATTCGGCTATATTTTTATCATGCGCGACTACCTTCCAAAAGGGGTTTTAGGCATGTTATTGGCTTCATTCTTCGCCGCTTATATGTCTACCATGTCCACCCAATTAAATTGGGGAGCCTCCTATTTGATCAATGACTTCTATTTGCGTTTTCTCCGTCCTAATGCCCCGAGACGATTAAGCCTTCGTATTTCTAGAGCAGTAACGCTGCTGCTTGCGGTCTTCGGCTTATTAATAACTTCTCAAATGAACAGCATCGCTGGCGTTTGGCAGTTTATCATGGAATGTGGAGCGGGGTTAGGTTTGGTGCTGATTTTACGTTGGTACTGGTGGCGCATCAATGCATGGGCGGAAATTACCGCGACTGTAGCCCCGTTTATCGCCTATGCCATCGCACATTACGGATTAGCCTGGGCGTTCCCAAACAGCTTTTTCTTCACCGTTGGCTTTACTACCCTCGCATGGCTCTTAACGATGTACATGACTTCACCAGAATCCAGCAGTACACTGGTCGAGTTTTACGCTACTGTGCGACCTGGCGGCGCTTGGAAGCCTGTTGCTTGGAAAGTTGCGGACAACCCAGAAATGAAAGACGGACCCTCCACTCCAGTGCTTTTATTGTACTGGGTAGGTGGTATTGCCGCTGTCTACGGTGCGTTGTTCCTTGTAGGCGCACTCTTGTTTAAATGGTAAAGTAGCAATCAAAAAAAAATCCCCCGGGCGCGCTGCGCCCGGGGGATTGTATTTCTTGAAAAATCGTCGGCTTAGAGCGTACGCTTGACCTCTGTAAATCCAAAGGCTTCCACGATATCTCCAACCTTGATATCATTGAACTTTTCAATATTAAGACCACATTCGAAACCTTGACGAACTTCTTTTGCGTCGTCCTTGAAGCGCTTAAGTGAACCAAGTTTCCCCGTGTACACTACAACCCCATCGCGGATGATACGAATATCATTACTGCGCTCAATTACGCCGTCAGTAACCATACAACCTGCGATCGTTCCAACTTTCGAAATCTTAAACGTTTCTCGAATCTCAGCTGAACCTTTGATCTCTTCTTTGACCTCTGCGGAAAGCATGCCCTCCATGGCGTCGCGAACTTCATTGATCGCGTCATAGATGATCGAATACATGCGGATTTCCACTTCTTCCTTCTCAGCAAGCTTACGTGCTTGAGCAGAAGGACGAACTTGGAAACCAACAACAATGGCTTGAGAAGCAGTAGCTAACAATACATCACTTTCCGAAATCTGACCCACACCCTTATGGATGATGTTCACTTGAATTTCCTCAGTAGTTAATTTCTGTAATGAATCCGAAAGCGCTTCGACCGAACCGTCCACATCACCTTTAAGGATGATATTGAGCTCTTGGAAATCTCCAACCTTTAATCGGCGACCAATTTCCTCTAGCGTCATCTGCTTCTGCGAACGAACACTTTGCTCACGCTGCAGCTGCAGACGCTTTTGCGCAATTTGCTTCGCCTCTCTTTCATCGTCCATGATGATGAAACGATCACCAGAAGTTGGTGCACCGTCCAAACCTAAAAGGTTTACTGGAGTGGATGGACCCGCCACTTTGATACGGTTGCCGCGCTCATCGAGCATTGCTTTCACCTTACCACTATGTTGTCCGGCGAGCACATAATCGCCCACTTTCATGGTTCCCGATTGAATCAATGCCGTACACATGTACCCGCGTCCTTTATCCAACGACGCTTCAACGATGGTACCGCTTGCATTTTTATTTGGGTTCGCTTTCAAATCAAGCATATCTGCTTCCAGAATAACCTTATCCAGGAGCTCCTCGATATTCAAACCTGATTTTGCAGAAATCTCTTGACACTGAACATTACCGCCCCAATCTTCAACAAGGACGTTTTCTTGTGCCAATTGCTCTTTAATCTTGTTTGGATTTGCAACCTCACGGTCAATCTTGTTGATGGCAATAACGATGGGAACACCTGCCGCTTGAGCGTGCGAGATGGCTTCTCTCGTCTGTGGCATGACCGCATCATCAGCAGCTACTACGATAATGGCAATATCCGTTACCTGAGCACCACGAGCACGCATTGCCGTAAAGGCTTCGTGACCCGGAGTATCCAAGAAGGTAATGGTCTGACCAGTATGTACTTTTACACTGTAGGCACCGATATGCTGTGTAATACCACCTGCTTCACCTGCGATAACGTTAGCTTTTCGCACGTAATCCAATAAAGATGTCTTTCCATGATCAACGTGGCCCATTACAGTCACGATTGGCGAACGTGGTTTTAAATCTTCTGCTTTATCTTCTTCTTCAAGGAAGGTTTCCGTGACTTCCTCATCGACGAAATTGACACTAAAACCAAACTCCTCAGCCACCATTTCGAGCATCTCTGCATCCAAACGTTGGTTCATGGTTACCATAACACCGACGCCCATCAATGAACCAATAACTTCGTTCACTGAGGCGTCCATCATGTTCGCGAGCTCAGTAACAGTAACAAATTCTGTTACCTGTAATACCTTGCTGTCTTCAGCTGCTTGAATGTCGGCGAGCTCTTCTCTTTCACGACGTTCTGCACGCTTGTCACGACGAATTTTAGCGCCCTTATTCTTCTTACCTGAAGTGAGCTTTTCAAGGGTCTCCTTGATTTGCTTTTGAATTTGTTCGTCTGTTAACTCCTGCTTTGCAACAACAGGTTGTTTGCGACCGCGACCTGGTCCTTGTCCAGGACCTTTTTTCTGAGGACCGCGTGTATTGTTACGGTTTTTTGGGTCGTTTTGCGCTGGAGTAGCTGCTCCAGGTCCCTGCTTCTTAATTCTTGCTCGCTTCTTTTTGTTCTCTTTAGGCTTTTCGACGGGAAGCACGATTTTCTCTCCTGTAAACTTAGGACCGTCAATCTTGACATACTTCGTCTTGATTTCTTGGTCTAAAGGTGTGGGTGGTGTTTCCTCTTTTACTGGTGCCTTCTCAACTGGCTTTGGAGCATTGTGTGCCCCTGCGCCAGACGACTTTTTCGTGGGTGCCACTTTTGTCGGCTTCTTAGGTGCTTCCTTTTTCTTTGGCTTCTGAGCGTCTAGATCAATTTTACCCATGACCTTGGGTCCAGAAGCATCTGGAGTACTAGCTTCTTGGGGTTCAACGGGTGCCGCCTTCGGTGCTTCTGGAGCTGCTGCTTCTGGGGTTGACTCTTCTGCAGTCGCAGGAGTTTCCGCCGCTACTGGCTCAGGTTTTTCCGGAGCTGCCTCAACAGCAGGAGCTTCTTCAGCGGGCTTAGGCGCAACTTCAGCCACAGGTGCCTCAGCTGTATCCTTCGTTCCTCTGAGGATTTCTTTTTCCTCTTTTACTTGTTGACTCACCTCTTCAGAACGCTTCTTCCGCGCAAGGTCGTCGGCAAATGCCGTCATCAAAACCTCGTACTGATCGTTCGTGATTTTATGGTTACGGTTGTTCGGAATTTCATGGCCGTGTTTGGCCAATTCCTCTACCGCACGGTCTAAGGAAATGTTAAGCTCTTTTGTCGCTTTACTTAATCTGACGCTACTCATAGAGTGTCTTTAGGTGTTTTCTTTATTCTTCGTCTTCGAATTCTTTCTGAAGTACTTTTATGATGTGCTCTGCTGTTTCGGTTTCCAAATCAGCACGTGAAACCAACTCTGCTTTCGTTAATTTCAACACGCTTTTCGCAGTATCACACCCAATCTTTTTCAATTCAGCGATAACCCATGCTTCAATCTCATCAGAGAATTGATCCAATTCGATATCGTCTTCAATTTCAATGTCGTCACGGTATACATCGATCTCCATGCTTACCAATTTACTGGCAAGACGGATGTTTGTACCGCCACGTCCAATAGCTAAGCTTACTTGATCCGGTGCTAAAAAGGCTTCAACGCGACCCGCTTCCTCATCAATATTTAGGCTGGTCACTTTCGCAGGGCTCAGTGCACGCTGGATGTATAACTGTAAATTTGTCGTGTAATTAATTACATCAATATTTTCGTTGCGCAACTCGCGAACGATGGAATGGATACGGGATCCCTTCATACCGACACAGGCTCCTACAGGGTCAATTCTATCGTCGTACGATTCTACCGCAACCTTTGCTTTTTCACCAGGAATACGAACCACACCTTTGATGGTGATTAGGCCGTCGTATACCTCAGGAATTTCTTGTTCGAACAACTTCGCCAAGAAACGCTCGTCTGTCCGCGACATGATCACAACAGGCTTTGTACCGCGGAATACCACTTCCTTGACTACCGCGCGGATGGAATCCCCCTTGCGGAAAAATTCACGCTCGCCAATCATTTGGTCTTTTGGTAAAATGAGTTCGTTTCCTTCATCATCGTAGACAATCACTTCACGGTGACGCACGTGGTGCACTTCACCTGTAATGATCTCACCTTCCAAATCTTTGTAACGTTTGAACAATTCAGAGCTGTCGTGCTCTTGAATGCGACTGACTAAGTTTTGACGGAACGCCAAAATGAATCGGCGGCCCAAATCAATCAATTTGACCTCTTCAGAAACTTCTTCGCCTACTTCATAATCTGGCTCAATTTTCAACGCTGCACTGAGTTCGATTTCCATGTTATCGTCCTCAACAGCACCGTCTTCAACTACCGTACGGTTACGCCAAATCTCCAAATCCCCTTTATCGGGGTTAACAATCACATCAAAGTTCTCATCGTCTTCGTACTTTTTACGCAACTGATTGCGAAAGGCCTCTTCGATGAATGCCATGAGTGTAATTCTGTCGATATTTTTCTCCTCCTTAAACGCGAGGAAGCTCTCAATAATCGCCTGATTTTCCATTGTTTATATCTGAATAATCCTATTTAAACTTAATTGCCACTTTTGCTTCGGTAAGCGCCGTGAATTCAATTTTTAATTCTTTGTTGGGTTCGCTCTTCTTTTTCTGTGGTACGCTGAGCACAATGTACTCTTCGGCTACTTCAATGAGTTGACCTTCGTCTTCCCGATCGTCGTACTTCACTTTCAAAAAGCGTCCTTCATTCTTTTTGTATTGACGCCAAATTTTTAAGGGCCGATTCAAATCTGGGCTACTCACCGTCAAATTAAAATCTTCTTCATCGCGATCCAGTAAAGACTCCATCTTGCGATTGATCATCTTAATCTGCTCCATCGTTAGTCCGGAATCCGCATCAACGTAAGCCACAATAACATTATTTGGTTTGATTTCAAGATCAACCAAAAAGGCGTCGTTTTCCTCTACCGCCGTTGTCAATGCTGTCGCTACTTTATCGTATTCCATAAATTACCGCCAATAAAAGAGGGGACTCGAGGTCCCCCTTTTGTACGTCAAAAAGTTTCGACAAATATAGCGATTTATTTTATTGACAGCACATTGTGAATAACCACAAGCCTAAATACTTACGTTTTTTCGATTTTGAGTGATTAATACGCTCTCAATCGATGCAGATTAAGCATTTTTACTACCTTAGAAGTTCGCTTACATGTTAAATATGAACAAAACCATTAGTATTCTCGTAGTGGACGACCACCCTATTGTACGAGACGGCATTAAAACCATGCTGGAAATGGGCAAGTTTGAATCGTATTCGTTCCAAGTTAAGGAAGCCGGAAACATTCTAGACGCCCTAAAATTGGTCGATCAACAGTCTTTTCATCTGATCATTACGGATTCCCAATTGGGCAAACATTCGGGTGCTGATCTCATTAAATCAATCTTGCGCCTGGCCCCAGAGCAATCCGTTTTAGGGTTCTCTGAATCTGATGATATGAACGTAGTTGAGCAAATGCTCAAAGCTGGAGCTAAAGGTTTCATTAGAAAGAGTGTTGATACAAGCGAGCTCATTAAAGCCATCACGGCCATTATTGACGGCAGATTGTATTACGCCCTAGATATTGCAAATTCGCTCATTGAACGCAGGATTTTAGGCAAGACTTTCGCTGAATTTCACAGCAATAACCCTGCTGTAGCGCGCTTGAGTAAGCGGGAGATTGAAATACTCAAATTCATCTCCGACCAATTAACCAATGAAGAAATCGCGAAAAAGTTATTCTTGTCAAAACGCACGATCGACAATCACCGCCAAAACATCTTGAATAAATTGGGAATGAATAATACTGCTGGTTTGGTTCGGTTCGCTGTAGAGAACGGCCTTCTGCACTAATTCCTCATACTCCATTATAAAAGCAAAGCGCGCCCAATGGGCGCGCTTTTTTTTGCCAAAAAATCCCCCGCGGCCTGCGGCCGCGGGGGATTGGATTAGATATTAATTAAAAAGGCGCTGTTTACTCAACGACAACCTTTAATGTTTTCGTGGTGCCATTTGCATCAGCGATGTTTACATAGTACATGCCGCTAGCCATGTTGTTGCGCTCTAAAGTGATATTGCCTTGTACGTTATCGAAACCAGCAACCACACGGCCAGTGATGTCGAATACACGAACTGAATAACGACCTACATTCCCTAAGGCAATGGTTGCGCTTTCGTTCATAGGGTTAGGACGAATGCTTACACCAGAAAGCGCATCTTCTTCGACAGCGATGAATGAACACTGACCAAAGATGTGTTGTACCGTATCTGCACTACCTGAACGAGCGAAAAAGCGATTGTATCCACCTACACCATTATCTACCCCACAAGCCATAGGTACCGGCTCGTGATTTGAAGTATTGGTTGGATCTCCGTTTGAGAAACGGTACTCCATAGTGCCTGGACAGTAGTTTGCTTCAGTAGCAATGTATTGACCAGGGACAGAATGGGGAACCATAGCTACAGCATTTGCATCCCATTGCGTAAACGCGCCCATCAAATAAATAGTGTCCGCTGGCGTAAATGCCGCTTGCGTAAAGTCAACAATGAACGTGACATCGGCCGTAGCTGGAACGGCAGTACAAGGGCCGTACGTATCGTTACCGAAACAACGGGTTGCCACTACTGAATCAGAGCTAACGGTAATGATTTTGTTACCACCGCCTTCCCAGTTGGTATTGCCGTTTTCATGGAAACGTGCCTTGAACTGAAAATCACCTGAATCAACATCGTTGTATGTGATTGACCAAACACCGTCGCCATCAGGATCAGACATAAGCTC
>Ga0209223_10002360_pt1 | contig 19042 bp, 22 predicted proteins | sample COG_06_FD_184750 | JGI IMG/M metagenome (GOLD analysis project Ga0209223, IMG submission 184750) | Pelagic Microbial community sample from North Sea - COGITO 998_met_06 (SPAdes) (version 2) | ecosystem: Environmental > Aquatic > Marine > Neritic zone/Coastal water | place: Helgoland, sampling...
TAGTCAAAGTGCCTATGAAACTCAATTAAAGCTGTTGGAAAAAAACTGGGGCAAAGATTTAGCAAAAATAATAGAAAGAGCGATTGTTTCAGGCAAAGAAAAAATTAATATCAGTCTAGATCCACAAAAACTTGGTAAAATGCATCTCACTTTATCTGTTGTTAATAACCAAACCTCAATTTTCATTACTACTGAAAATGCGGCTACTTCATTAATTCTGAACAGTGCTGAAGACCGTTTAGCCCAGATGTTTGAATCCTCAGGATACAAGCTATCCAATTTTCAGGCAAATTCTAATGCTAACCATAATTCCAATAGGAACGGTTCTGGTTCAAAGCAAAATAAAGAGACGAACAAGATAGACCCCGCCTCAGATAAATCAATGTTACCTGAGGGAAATTCTAGTAACTCAAAGACACTTGATGGAAGAAAAATTATCAATATCATTGCATAAGAAAACTACGCAAGAGGAAATATATTATGGCTGAAGAAGCTGATAAAAAAAATAACGGTGGTATTGTTAAATATATCATGTTTGGATTGGGCGGTTTAGCTCTTGTTGGCCTAGGCCTTGGAGCTGGTTTCTTTGTCTTTGGGAGTAAGGCTGCAGACCCATCTGAAGAAATTGAGCAAATTGTTGAGCGCAAAATGCGAGAGGCAGAAGAAGCCGCCGCGGCAGCCGCCGAGGCAGATACAGGACCAGAAAAAAAAGAGGCACCAGAGGTTAAAAACTTTCTAACAACTTATTATGAGTTCTCAGGAACTTTCACAACCAACTTAAAAGAGTCTCGTAAGTTCTTGCAAGCTGGCATCGGAGTCTCTACACAGTACGATGATGCAGTCCTTGCTAATGTTGAGACACATCAACTTGCACTTCGTTCCGAAATCCTAGGGACAATGAGCGAGTTTTCAGAAGAAGCCATACAAGGAAAATCGGGTAGAGATGAGTTAGCCGAAGCTATTGAAAACTCACTTAATAAAAAATTAGAAGAGCTAGAAGGGTTTGGTGGCGTAGAATACGTGCATTTTACTTCTTTCATGCTACAATAAACATCAAAGAAAAGGTTAAGAATTGGTTTCCTCAAGAAAATTATCCAGTGATGAAGTTGAAGCTTTAATTGATGGCTTACAAGATCAGCCAGCCACATCAGGAGCTTCAGGAGCCTCCGTTGCTGAAGAGAATGTGCGTCCTTTTGATTTTGGATCTGACGACCTTTCACTCTTAGGGGATTATTATGCGTTGAGAATGTTAAATGAGCGTTTTGCAAGAGCAGCTAGATCAGTCTTCCTTCCTATGCTACGAATACAACCAAGAATTTCTTCGTTTCCACCAGAAGTTAAAACCTTTGATGAGTACACATCAGGTATTGAGAGTTTTATGAGCCTTACAACAAACAGGGCTGAAGAACTGAGAGGTAATCTCCTAATTGTAGTGGACCCGAATTTTGTCTCGTTACTGACAAATTCCTACTATGGTGGGAACATCACAAAAGTAGAGAGTACTAAAACAGAGTTTACCTCAACTGAAGAGCGCGTAATTGAAATTATATCAAACGGGTTAAGTCGAGGCTTAGAGGTTTGCTGGCGTGATCTTATGCCATTAACTTTAAACGTGCACAGTAGAGAGACTAATCCTCAATTTGCCTCTTTTGTTGATAGCTCAGATTTGGTAATAATTTGTTCATTCGTTGTTCAATTACCTAATGTTGATGCTGCTACTTTTGATATAATATATCCACTGCAAACTCTTAAACCAATAGCCTCAATGTTAAGATCAAGAGTGCAAACAGAAACTGAAGAAAATATATCATGGCGAGACAGGTTGGAGTTAGCCGTTCTGCAGGTGCCTTTAAGGGTCACCGCTCGTTTATGCCAACCAACAGTATCTGTTAAAAAACTTATACACCTTCAAGAAGGTGATGTTTTTCCAATTCAAGTTGGTGACGGTGTGGAAGTTCGAGTAGAAGATGCACCCATATTTCTAGGCGAAATGGGAGAAATAGGTGGGAATTCAGCAATTAATCTAAAAGAACGTGTAAAAACATAAAATTCAAAACTTTTTAAATGGTGTATGACAATGCAAGACGAAACAGCTACAGAAGAAAATGAACAAGTAGAATCTGAGACCCAGAAAAGCGAGCGAGCAAGCGTAGAGAATTTGCGAGTTCTTGAGAATATTGACGTAAAACTTACCGTTGAAGTAGGAAATGCTGAAATTAAGATACGAGACCTGTTAAGACTTAATGAAGGGTCTATAGTAGAGCTCGATAGATTGGCTGGGGATCCACTGGACATACTTGTAAACGGTACCATGATCGCCCAAGGCGAAGTCGTCATGGTTGGAGAAAGATTTGGCGTTAGATTTTCAGAAATTGTAGACCCCGAAAAACGGGTAGAGAACTTATAGCGCAAGAGTCAAATTTCTGACTTTTTTACTTATATAAATCATATACTTAATAGAGTTCTTAAATGAATTTATAGCTGGCATGGTTTTTGCCTTTCTTATCATATGAAAGGTAAAGGCTGAATAATGGTAATTGATGATATATCGATAGCTCAAATAGTGACTGCAATATTGTTTATTGTAGCCTTGATTGCTGTTCAAATTTACATAACTAAGAATAAAAACACCCTTAAAGTCAAATGGGGACAGAACAAGAGGATCCAAGTTGAAGAAAATACTCGCTTGGGACCTAATGAAAACGTTCAAATTCTTAGAATCGATCAGTCAGAGTACTTATATTTTTTTAGTAAGGGTAATCAGCCAGTTATTTTACCTTTATACTCAGAAACCCAGAAATCCATAAGTAGTGGAATTAATGCCACGAAAAAGCACAGCACTAAACCCAAATCCACTTCGATTAAAAGCGTAGCTCCATCAAATAGTGAAAAAATCTCACAGACCGATAGTAGAATAATTGAAGCTATTTCACTTGCGAGAAAACAAAATCCAAAGGTAAGTTTTGAATAATGTATAAATCAAATTCAGCAGTAATCTCTTTCGCTTCTCTTGTTGTTCTGTTCACAATATTTGGAAGCTCTTCCAACGCACAAGAAATAGTTAGTGCAATTGCAAAGGGATTTCCTGCAGTAAATGTTTCCGAAGGAAGCAATGGTGAAACCCAATACTCACTCTCCCTACAGATACTAGCGCTGATGACAGGACTTACTGTATTACCTTCATTAGTCCTCGGGATGACTTCCTTCACAAGAGTAATCATAGTCCTCTCCATCTTACGCCAAGCGATGGGAACTCAGCAAACACCCCCAAATCAAGTATTAATTGCAATAGCGTTATTTTTAACCTTTTTCATAATGGGGCCAACTTTAAACTTGATAAATGATAATGCGATCTCACCATATCTAAGCGAAACAAAATCAGCTGAAGTAGCACTTGAAGATGGTAGTAAAATCATTAAGAACTTTTTGGTCACTAATACTAGAGAAACTGATTTATTGATGTTTTCAGATATGAATGGGGATAAATCATACACTTCAAATGAGTCAGTCCCCTTTAATGTAGCCTTGCCAGCATTTATCACCTCTGAATTAAAAACAGCGTTTCAAATTGGTTTCTTACTTTTTTTACCATTTCTAGTTATCGATATGGTAATCGCATCAATATTAATGGCCTTGGGTATGATGATGCTGAGTCCAATGCTAGTATCATTACCATTTAAATTATTACTCTTTGTATTAGTTGACGGCTGGGCCATGACAATTGGTTCCTTGGCCGCCACCTATTCAATATCGTGAGGTATCACCTATGGACTTTGACGCAAATATATCCTTCTTAAGAACAGCCTTTTGGGAAATACTAACAATTTCTGGACCTATTCTTGGAGTAGCTCTTGCAATAGGACTTCTCGTGGGTATTTTTCAAGCAGCTACTTCAATAAATGAAATGACACTCGCTTTTGTTCCAAAAGTCGTAACTGTCTTCATAGCCTTTGGTTTGCTAGCACCATATATTTTAACAGGCTTAACTGACTACTTCGGTTTAATTTTCGAAACGATTAGAAGCATAAGTTAGTCAAATGCTAGGATTTGTAAATGAAGGCCTTGGAGCCCTACCAGGCTTAAACCTTCAATCACTTTTGGAATTAATAGGTCAATTTTTATTTGCAACTTTGCGAATTGGTTCATTTTTATTAACGTCACCCTTATTTGGAGCTAGGTTTGTCCTTTTGCCAGTAAGGATTCTGATCAGTGTAAGTTTAACTATTATGGTGGTAACGTTGAATCCAGTATTACCAAGTATAGAATTAATAGGATCATTTCGTGGGTTAGTTATAGCGTTCACAGAATTAGTAATTGGAATATCAGCTGGACTCATCCTTACAATTTTTTTCGCAGCAGCCTCTTTAGCTGGAGAGAAAATAGCAGCATCATCCGGACTAAGCATGGCCACGGCGGTTGACCCGACCTCAGGCTCCTCATCACCGGTTATGGCACAAATATTAATGCTTTTTCTATTGGTGATCTTTATGTCTCTTGATGGCCACCTTATTGTGATTAGGACTTTAATTGAAAGTTATGAATTTTTACCAATTGGGGGCATTATAAAGTCAGAACCCATTATTTCAGCGGGGATAAACGCTGCGGGTTTGATGTTTACTTCCGCAACTCTAATCATGCTGCCATTTGCCGTAGTACTTCTTCTTCTCCAAATCTCCATTGGAGTGATAACGCGTTCAGCCCCAACTCTTAATCTCTTTTCTTTCGCATTTCCTATTACAATGCTGGCAGTTTTCTTTATTGTCTACCTATCCATGGCTTCAATTGGGAATGGTCTTTCAAATCTTGCAGATGATGCAATCCTTTCAATGCAGGAAATGATGGAGAGTCTGATCAATGGCTGAAGAAAATGAATCCCAAGAGAAAACCGAGGAACCATCCACACGAAAGCTTGAGCAAGCCAAGGAAGATGGAAAAGTCCTAACATCGAGGGAAATGTATGTGTTTACAACACTATGCATCGCTTTAGCATTTATGACTGTTATCTCACTTTTCATAAAGCCATACATTGTAGAGTGGAGCAGTTTCTTTCAATTTGATCAAAAAACACTTGATCAATTTGTAAGTGTAAAACAACTCCAGCTTTCAAAACTTAGTGAAGCTTACCTTTTTATCCTCAAGATAACTATTATTGTTGGTTTCCCAATGTTTTTTACCGTGTGCGCAACACAAACCGCAGTTGGTGGCATTATTTTTTCAACCAAAGCTCTTAGTTTCAAGGGCAGTAAAATGGACCCCATTAAGGGAATGAAGAAAATTATTGGAATAAAAGGTTTGGTTGAGTTAGGGAAGGCCGTTTTAAAGATCGTCTTACTCTTTGGTATAAGCATGTATGTAATAAATCTTATGCTTCCCAGTTTGTTAAATATGTCAAATGGATCACTAAGTAATGCTATCGCGCACATGAAGTACTCATTCCCTCAACTCCTTGGAAGTCTGTTAATAGCATTATTAATAATTGCCGCCTTAGATTACTTTTGGCAGAGCTATACGCACAAAAAAGAACTTATGATGTCCCGCCAGGACCAAAAGGACGAATATAAACAAACAGAAGGTTCTCCTGAAGTAAAACAAAAAATTAGAAGAATGCAGATGGAGACCTCTGCCAACGCCACTAAGCAACGTGAAGCTGTAAAGGATGTATCAGAAGCTACTGCAGTTATTACAAATCCAACACACTTTGCAATAGCTTTAAAATATGCTGTTGGTGATAGCGGTGCCCCAACAGTATTAGCGATGGGCAGAGGGAAAATTGCAGAAGAAATAATGGAAAAAGCAACTGAAAACAAAGTGACTATTTTTCAAAGTCCTTTATTAGCAAGAGCACTTTATTATACAAGTAATATAGGTGACGAGATATCAGAAAAGCTATATAATTCTGTCGCGATTGCCTTGGCGTATATCTACAGGTTAGATCAAGGTGAGTCATTAATTGAACCTAAAATTGATGTACCAGATGATTTGCAATTTGATGAATTTGGAAATAACAAAATAGGAGACTAAAATGCCGCGAAGAAGACACGAAAGCCTTGGTGACATGATAAGTACAGTAGCCTTTTTCGGTGTGTCGTTAACTTTGGCAATAGCATCAGCAGATAGCTTTTTCTTCGAAAATTATGGAAAAGCTGTTGGCTTTTCGTTAGCGGGTCTCATGTGCTTCCTTGGCGGTTTACGATACCCAATAGCAAGGTTAGCAGATAAATTGGGGTGGCCAAGAAAAAAATGGTGAAGAATAAGCAAGTAGTATGTGGACGATGCAAGTTTTTCTTTGTTACATACAATAAATACAAACCCTGGGGATGCAAAAGGTTTGGTTTTAAGTCCCAAAACTTACCATCGCAGGTGGTTTTTTCTACAACTGGCATAAATTGTGCTTATTTCGTAAGGAAGGCCGCTTTATTAAAGAAACCGATGTCACAAGCCAGAAATGAGAGAAGATAATGAGTTCAGAAATTAGTACAATCGAAGAAAGCATTAAAATAGCTTTAGATGCAGCGGATGCTGCAACTGATATTACTTCTGAATACAACGGTATTAAGAAAAAAAATCAAAAGTTGGAGGCTGAAGTGAAAAAAGTATTTTTGTATACCACTATAATTTTTGGTAGTTCAATATTTGCGGCTGTCGTCGCCATCATATTTTCATCATTTATCTATTTCAAATCAATGTCTGACCTAGACGTAATGACTACTACTAATCGAGAAGCTTTAGTAATTTTCTCACAAAATGTTGACGCCTTAAAAGAAACAACTCAGGAGTATATTCAAGCTGTTAAACTTCAAGAAGAAGTCAAAAGTCAGAATGCCCAGATTGGAATTGCCTTTAAGGAGTTTGAAGTCTCATCAAAAGACATAATTCGTGAAATTTCTGAACTGAATACTGCAACAATCAAAAAAATTGTTGACTCAACAAAAACTATTTCAAATCCCTTCATTGAGGCCATTAATAGTTTTGAGACAACACAAAATAAGAGTTATTCGAATTTCTTTGACCAATTAAGTACATCTAATCTAGAGCTAATTTCCGTATTAAAATCTGGTGATGAAACCGAAGAAACAATAAAAAAGTTGGTTAAATCACAAGAGCAGTTAACGAACGTCATCGAAGGCCTTAAGGTGCGAAATACAGAGATCATTGAATTGGTTAAGGATAACGAAGATTTAGTAAAATATCCCTGAATAGTAAGTTTCAGTATTTAATAATGAAATAATTATCAATCGAAGTTACGGGAAAAAATATTTTGGAAGACATAGAGCAAGTCAATAACTCTACTTTGAATAAAGGTGAAGGCGAAGATATATCTAAGGCATTTCTGAGGCTTAAGGAGCATGGGAAATACTCCAGAACTCGTGCTTTGAGACTAAAAGAGAATGACGTAATTGTCGCCGTTGATGGCGAATTATTTCATGAATCTTCAGATAATTTAACTGATATGTTGTCCGAGGAAGATATAGAATACTGGATAGTAACTATATTTCGTGCTGGAGTTATATTTGATGTAGCAGTAAGAGGACCACTTGGCGGCACATATGATTATTGCAAGCCTCAAGAGTGCCAAAGTGTAGAAAATTCTCTCAAGAATTATAAATTCCATTCAAAAACTGATTATAAGATATATGAAGTTTTAAAAGATCTCTCAAAGTCCTGCGATATATATGATACCAGCTATACATCATTGGCAGTATATGCTCCCCCACTGTGGCTAATGCAGCAAAGAATGTGGGAGCCACTGATTGCAATTATCGCGGTTTACCTAATTACGCTAAATGTAAATATTTTTCTATTTATCCTAGCAGCTGTGCTTATCTCATTATATTTTAAACGAGGCCAATTAATTCTCAGACGCAGCTACAGTATGTATCAAGATAGAACCGTTTGGGTTACCATAGCAGCGACAAGCGAGTTAGAAGCACAAAAAAGTTGCAGGGACATTGATCCAAAATGTACTTTTCCCTTCAGCTTAGTAGGACCTCCACAAAAAGATATCATACCAAAGAAAAAACGTAAGCGGTCAGGAAACCTTAATGTTTCTCTGTAATTATCTTATGGTTATAACCAACACTCATTAAAATTGATTTTAAAATTTCAACTTCTTAATTTTAAAAGCAGTAATGGAACTTTGGTTACCCACATTCGACTATAAATTCAATATAAGTTTTCTGTCAATGCCAGACAACTAAGACACATTTTTCCAAAATAATTGAGCGCTGAGTCCCCTAAGATTTTTAATGTCCAAGAATAAAAAACTCGAACAACCCATTAATCTAAGAAACAATATTATATCAGCTGAGCGTTCGAGTGGTGATTATTCTAACTCTATTAACCAAATTATTTTACTGCCTTACAACAACTTCGCAGTTTTAGGGTAGGAAATGACCGATGGAAGCACTGTTATAAAGTCCAGCTATAAGCTATGAACCCGAATAAATAATTCTACTTAGCAATATTAGCGAAATAAAGAAAAAAAGTACGCGATTAATCACATACTTTGCTAGCCATCATAGATGAGGATTTGTAGGGCCTTAAATTACTACTTCGGAGAATACGAAGGGATTATATCGAAGAATCTCCTCGTTTGGCGAATGGAAATTAATTTTGAGAACTGATTCTGAAGTTCACAGACTCGATCCTACAAAGCGGGATCAGTGGTTTAAATCTAATTTGCAAACTATCCTTTAGCGATAACTTTAATAAGTAAATGCATCATTTTAGTTGTCTGTCTTTGATTATTTGGGAAATAATATAAAACTGGACAAACAATAACAAATAATCCTGGTAAGCTATTGTAGTTTCATACCTATTTATAAAACGACACCCTATGTAAGTGTAATAAGTTTATATTGCAAATTACTTGAAAATGGGCAAAGCCCCGATGATAAACATTTCAAAAAAAGCCTGCTTCTCAGATTTAGATGGCGAATACTATTTACATTCGTTTTGGTGACGCTGGAAGCACTGATCGGAATTCTTTTCCCGCTTCTAGTTGGAATCGCGATCAATGGTCTTTTGGAGGACAGCTTCGATGGAATATTCTATCTATCTATCTATCTATCTATCTATCTATCTATCTATCTATCTATCTATCTATCTATCGCTGGAGCGGCAGCACTAATAGTAGAAAGTGCAAGACGATTCTACGACACTCGAATCTACTCTGGAATTTATTGTAAAATTACTCCCGAGATGATCGAAAACGAAACAAACAAAGACGCATCGGTTTCTAGAATATCAGCCCGGACTGGCCTTTTAACTGAATTTGTGGAATTTCTTGAAAATTCGATGCCTGAAATGATAACTGTACTTATTTCTGTAGTCGGCATTCTTGCCATCATCGCTACTTTGAATATCAATGTTTTTTTTGCTTGCCTTTCACTACTAGGCCTCATTGTTCTTATCTATACCATAACTGGAAAACTCAACTATAAGCTCAATGCAAACTACAATAATCAACTTGAGAAACAAGTTGATGTCCTAACCGGCAAGAGATTCCATTGCTATCAAAAGTTTTTATCAGGAGTTAATAAGATGGAATATAAAGCTGTCTGACCTTGGGACTATGAATTACTTTGTAATATGGGCGGGGGTTATTGCGGTGTTTATCTATACCCCTATAACTATAATTGGAGCGGGAGTACTGAGTTATGGTCTCGTATTTTCGATCATAATGTACGTTTTCGATTACATCGGCAGTATTGTCAGCTTCCCTCTTTTCATTCAACAAGTAATCCGATTGAAAGAAATATCTGCTAGATTGGCTAAACTCTGAAAAGTACGGTTCTGTCAGCAGTGGCTAGGTAGCGTTCAAGATATGCAGCTTACGTTCATCGAATTCTAAAAGTGTCTCTATTCCAAATCAGCTTAAACAAGGATCTGTCTGGAAAGAAAAAAGAGTATTAGTAGAGAAGCTTATGTTTGTAACTCAGCATCTGCTAAATGCTAATAATACAAGGGTTTTTAGAAGTTATGGATATAGGAAAACAAGCAAGAGTTACAAACTACAAAATGCCCTTTGCAAACCATTGTTCTTAATAGGTTTTTTCTAACATTACTATTGAGTGGGGCTGAATTGGTTACTAAAATGAAGTAGAATTAGTGTCTAAAAACAGTTGCAAAGTATGTAACCTTTTTTAACGTTACTATTGAATTACAATAGTTTTTTTAAAGAGAATTTATGAGTTTGAATATACTGACTTACAGACTTCTTACATACCTTTTTTAAAAGTAATTTAAATAATGGCTTACAAGGTAGAAAAAGTGGTGTGGGAGTAAAAAGATTCCCTGCAACCCCCATTACTAAGCTCTTTCCTATATTGTATGGACGCATTTCTTCGTCTTTGCTTTGAACATTGTTGTTAAGTTCTGCCACTATTACACTGCGTAATGTTAATCATTCACAAACGGATAAAAGTTCAATTCCAAATATTATGCCAGCTAGGCTTTTTAGGGACCACGAAATCTTAAAATTGTATTTCGATTTCTATGCGCCGATTTTTTTCGCGACCTTCAGCTGTATTATTATCAGCAATTGGTTTTGCCTCTCCAAAGCTTACAGCCTGCAACCTATCAGCACTCACTGTCCCACCAGATTGCATCGCTTGCACAACGCTTGAAGCTCTTGCAGCCGCCAAATCCCAGTTATCTCTGTAGGCAGAGCCAAACATCAATGGAACGTCATCCGTATGTCCGGAGACCGTTACTTTCCCAGACTCACCAACACCCTTTTCTGCTACTCTTGCCATTATACCCTTAGCCTGATTAGTGAGATCCGCAGACCCTGAAGCAAATGCTCCCCCTGCCCCTACAGTTATAAAGATCTTGCCGTCCTTACGCTCTACTTCAACCAAGCCCTGAGAAATCTCCTCCTGTAAAGCTATACGTAATTCATCTTCAGAAACTTCGGCCTTTTCTTTCTGTTCTGAATTTGCAGAACCGCTAGCATCCCCACTACCTGCACCTGTTGATTTTGCTAGAGACTCAGCTATTTTGGCTAATTGCTCTTCAATTCCGCCCAAAGCTGCATCATCTAACGGTTTTCCACCACTATCCTTGAGTTCCGCCAAAGCAGCTTGAGTTTCCTTAATTAATTCAGAAATCTCTTCCGAAGGTGCACTTTCAGACTTAACATTTACAACTAATTTTTCTCCATCAGTTTCAATCTCAATATCGCCTCGAGCCACAGCCTCTTCTAGGGCTTTTACCACTTCTTCAGCACTTTGTTTGCCATCAGAACCATCAGAATCTTTATCTTTCTGCTGAAGTTCTAATTTTGACTGTTCAATTTGTGTAGTCTGTTGGGTCATTTCGCTTGACACAGATGGAGACGGAGAAGGACTAAAGTTGAGCGAGAGCACAGTAGTTCCTTTGGGTTGTTCCACAACTGGAACAATTCTTTGAACCCCAAACGCATTTTTAAGCGAGCCTGAAATTTGTTTGAACTTCGGCACATTAAATTCAGCAAATGAAAGGATTAGAACAAAGAAAGCCATTAATAACGTTGCCATATCTGCAAAGGTGGCCATCCAAGCGGGTGCACCCACGGGCGGACACTTTGGACATTCCTCGTCCTCTTCCTCTTCTACTTCCGGTTCTTCTGCTGCAGCGGCCATCTTAAACTTTCATCAATATATATGGATCGATCCTCGGGTCTTACTTATGCTGCTTCTAATTTAGCTTGTATTTTTGGTGCTAAATTAGACAATAATTGATCTTGAATATTTCGAGGTGATTCACCTCTTGCTATATTCCTTAAACCTGCAACAACCATCTCTCTGTATACGGACTCATAAGTGGTAAATCCTTCAAGTTTTATAAGCATCGGCATGAAAACAACATTCGCGATAAAAGCCCCATACAAAGTAGTAAGCAGCGCAACCGCCATGGCTGGCCCAATAGCTTTAGGGTCTGCCATGTTACCTAACATTGCGACTAAACCAACCAGGGTACCAATCATCCCCATTGCTGGACCGATATCAATCCATGACTTTACAACTGTCTGATTAGCCTCATGTCTCATTTTCATCGCTTTTATTTCTTGGGTTAGCTGTGTAGTCAATTTTGCTTCATCAGCACCATCCACCAACATTTGGAGTCCTTTGCTAAAAAATTTATCTGGCACTTCCTGACCCTCGAGTGCCATCATTCCATCTTTTCGCGCGATTCCCGCCAATTCAACCATTCGTTCAACCAATTCATCCATTTTTTTTACAGGAGGCAAAAAAGCTTTGCCCATTACACCAAAACTTCCTAAGAAAACTGGTAACGGGGAGGTGTACATTACTGCAAAAAAGGTTCCCCCTATCACAATTAGCAATGATGGCGTATCTATAAATGCTCCAATGCCACCACTTGAAATCATCGCCCCTGCAATCATACCAACTGCTCCGAGGAACCCTATAAGAGATGCTATATCCATTATCGTTTACAATCCTATTTATTTATTGTTTTCTTTCAAAACAGTAGTTTTCTATCTGAATTGCAATAACTGTACCAAACAATTTGTATAAAGAATACATAGAATTATTATTATTTTAGCATATAATAAAGTTCTAATCAGTTGAGGCACTATCACTATGTACAGGTTACTAACTAAAATACTGACTATTCTATATTTAATCATTACTCCTAGCCAGGCTATTTCATCAGCGTTTTACCCCAAAGAACATATCGTCATTGACCTTTCAAGGAATATCGAGTGGCTAAGATGTAGCGTTGGGTTGCAATGGAATGGTGAGACATGTGTTGGAAAAACTATGTTAATGAACCACAAAACAATAGAAGAAGCGATTAAGATTGCAGATGAACAGCTAGGACCTTCTTGGCGGTTACCAAGCCTGATTGAACTATACAGCCTTGTCTGCAAAAAATGTGAAAAAGGTAAAAAGTTTGATAAGATTATTTTTCCAAATACCGATCCTCGAGCCTACTGGACCGGTGAAAAAAATTTTCTATCTAAAGGAAGCTATTGGACGGTTAACTTTTTTACAGGCCATAAATTCGGACGATTCTACCCTGAGCAAGAAATGGCCGTTCGGTTAGTAAGAGATCGGTAAATAGACTTTATCTAATCAGACTGTTTTGGTTCTCTGAGAAAAAAATACCATTCTAGGATACGGTATGCCGACACAATAGCCCCAAAGCTGAAAACTACATAAACTCCAGTTTGTTTATTTACAAAGCTTAGATAGCTCACCTTGTCTCCTACCAAAATGGATGCCACTACTATTAAAAGGATAGCAGAAAAGTACAACCGTAGGATCGAGCATCGAGTGCATGGTTGTTTACCTGCTACCTTATTAGTTCGTTTTAAAAACACCTTATCACCCTCATTTTGACGTTTAACAATAAGCAAAATACAAGCCAAAAGCAACCTATTCCATACATTTTATTGACATCGTAATAATTAGTACTTGATATGGATAATTTTAAATTATTGAAAAGAAACGATTTATTTTTCAAAAAATTGACATCAGCAATAGTCAAATTGATATTTTGAAATTTAAAAACATAAGTGCCATTCTCCTAGAAAGAAAAGGAGAATACAAATGCAACTATCAGCATCTCTCAATTTAAGGCAGAAACAATCGTTAGTAATGACACCACAATTGCAGCAGGCAATCCGATTGCTACAAATGACAAACCTCGACCTTAGACAATATCTCGAAAATGAATGTTCAGACAACCCATTCCTTGAAGTTGAGTCAGATGATGACGTAACAAATGCGCTCAATAATAGTAAATCTGAGCAAGAGGATACAGATAAAGGTACTGATAGCGTTAATAATGAAATAGATAATGCTCTTTCTGATGGTACTGCTATGGCTGACGACCCCACAACAAATGCGGATTATGAAAACCGATTTGAAACAGAACTCACTGATTTCAAAGCTCCATCTAGTGGCACATCCCAAAGTGACGACTATGATTTTATTGCATCGTCAGTTGAAAATAATCCTATTTCCTTACAGGAACACGTATACCGCCAGATAGATATGAAATTTTCAGATAGCAATGAACGGTTGATCGCTCACGCCTTTACCGAGAACCTTCAACCGAGTGGTTGGCTAAATAAGGATTGCACTGCAATATCAGATCTATGTGGGTCAACAATAGAATTAGCAAAAAAAGTTCTTAGCGGACTGCAAGAATTTGAACCAACGGGTATATTTGCTAGAGGCTTGAAAGAGTGCTTATTGCTTCAAGCCAAGGAAAAAGGCGTTCTAACTAATCAATTTACGGCACTCTTAGACAATCTCGAATTACTCGCAAAAGGTCAATTTGAGACTTTGCAACGAAAACTAAAATGTAGTAAAGAAGTATTACTGGATCAAATTAAAATTTTAAGAAGTTTCAACCCAAAACCTGGAGAACGTTTTGACCAAAATTTTCAACAAATAACGGCTCCCGATTTAATGGTACGAAAGTCTACGAGTGGCTGGACTGTCGATCTTAACCGCTCAAATCTTCCAACTGTTCATATAAATTCTGAATATGCAGATGAAATACAATCAAAAAGTCGTAATGAAGAGTCTTCAGAATATGCCGCCCAAGCAATCGCCTCAGCACGCTGGTTAAAACGAGCTGTTGCAAAAAGAAACTCTACAACATTAAAAGTAGGTTCTGAAATAATTAGGCGCCAAACGGCTTTTTTGGAAAGTGGTTTAGACTTCCTAAAGCCACTTTCTCTGAAAGATATAGCAGAAGAAGTTAAGATGCATGAAAGCACGATAAGTCGTGTAACTAGTGGACTCCTCATCAATACCCCGCGAGGCACCTTTCCGCTTAAATCATTTTTTAGCATTTCCATTGATACTGACAAACCTGGTATCGAGACTTCCGCAGCGGCAGTGAGAAATCTTATAAAAACAATTATTCAAGATGAAGAAGCTACTAAACCGCTGAGTGACGAAAGCCTCGCTGAGATAATAAGTAATAAAGGTGTAAAGTTAGCGCGCAGAACAGTAGCAAAATATCGTGAGTTAATGAAAATTCCATCATCTTCAGAAAGAAGAAGACGTGCTAAAGTTTTCGGTGAGTAAGCTTAAAACCAAAAAATGAATGTACGATCAATATAAATTGGTTGACCCAGAATTTAACATTTCAAATCATTAAAAAAAGTTATTTTTCATTCTAATTTATGTTTCAGCTCAAATAGTAAAGCTGAAACATAATTATATGTTGTACGAACTATCAGGCAGATAGTCTGACATTGGAGCTATTGCGTCATAGACAGGGACTCCATGCGAGTTGCAAATAACAACCTTAACTCCCATGAGTTTAGATTGATAAGCCTTTATATGTGCGTCATGCTGCATATATGCTTCATCATCATTATAATTTTCATCTATTTTCAATTGAGTGAGCATTTTTTCTCCTTTAAAGTTCTACACAAATGTTGCAGTTTTTATGCCAAAGAAGATCGACGCTATTTATGAATCAATTGTATATTTGATCCCTTATATTCATTTTTTCATCCGATCAGTCATTATTTCAATAATAGCATCAGCATGCTCATCACTCAAATCATACCTTTTTCTTAGAGCTTCAATTTTCTTCGCCTCATCATCCGTTATTTCACCATCTGAGAGAGCGTGAACCACCTCAGCTTCAAAAATACTGTTTCGGCGCTGAACTTGGTTTGCAAAAGCATTGGCAACTATACCAGTCAATAGTGCCACGGTCATCACTCCCATTAAAGCTGTGATAGCTGCTATCACCTTACCAAGGGCCGTTATAGGTGATGCGTCACCATAACCAACAGTAGTCAAGGTAATAATTGACCACCACATAGTTTCAGGAATTGAACTGAATTTTTCAGGCTGTACGTCGGACTCCGCTAAATAGAGAGCAGAACTAGAGAAAAATAATGCAAGCACAAGCAAATACATCGCGGCTGTAAACGAACCTCGTTCATGCTTTATGGCTGAAACAAGGTCTTCCAAAGCAGAACTGTAGTGGGAAATTTTGAGAAGCCTGACCATTCTGAGAACTCTTAACCATCGCAAGTCTACTGAGCCAATAAATATTGACAGAAGGCTCGGTAAAATTGCGACTAAGTCAACCAAGCCAGTAAAGCTACATATATATGCAAATCTTTTGTAAAGTGGTTTCTTCCACTTAGAATCTGATGCACCACTAGCCCATATTCTGAGCACATATTCCGTTCCAAATATTGAGACAGAAAACATCTCAAAGATGAAGAAAAATTGACTGTACTGCTGTCCAATGTGAACAACAGATTCTAAACTTATGGCCAACAGGTTTAAAATTATTAATAATGATAAAGAGACGTCACAATAAAAACTCGCTTTATCTTGCCCATCGCTCTTCTCAAGAATTTCAAGCAACCTCTTTTGAGTAATCACGAGTGCTCCTGTTAATTTTTCTTATACTATAGTCAGTTTTTTTTTATTTACCATAGTTATACCCATGACTTACTTTTTTTCTTCTTAAGTTGCACATCACTATTCATCATATCTCTCATTGCCTCAGCAAAGCGTTTATGCGTCTCTCTATTCTTCTTCAGTATCGGATTTAAAGGAATTACTATGTCACCATCAGATCTCTGATACGGTGCTTCATAATCACCAAACATTGATGGGTATTTAGTAGTAACACTTACAATTAATCTTATTAAATCTGTTTCAGTATCATCCATCATCACCACTCCAAGTCACTTGCTTTATCAATTTTTAGCGAATTCTTTTCTAAACAAAAGAATCATATCAATTTTTTTTCCTAAATACGCAGACCTATGTTTAATATACCTTTTAAACTCTTCCATATCATCTTCTTTCTTAGTTGGAATTAAAACTGCATTCAGATAAGGGCTTTGAGCATTTTTAATTTGTGGCTTATTAAATTCTGAACTTTGATTCACATCTTCGGCAATCGCACTTGTATAATTCACACCTTCAACAATATCTCTATTCTCGTAGGGATCAAAACTTCTATAATCAAATCGTAATGGTTTGGCTCTAGGAAATACTATTTTTTCATCTAACGATACCATAGCGTTCTGAATTAATGAATTACTATCTGTTTTCTTTTTCCAGGCCTGCTGCACCTTAGCATAATACTTAACATTTAGCTTTGGAGTAGATGAATGATAATGCTTAATTGCCTGTTCCCATGAGCCGTGTTTACTTTTTAAAGTTCTCAAAAATAGAGCTGCGTACTCAATATTTTTTCTTGGGTCAATCATTGAGTCAAGCGTATCAAAATTCTCTTGGTGCCATCGAACATTGACCTGCATACATCCAACATCGATATTTTTAAATTTTGGAGTAATATTCTTTTTTAAGTATTGTAGTGTCTCTGCCCTACTCGAAAAAAAAACGCTTTTCCCTGCATGGTTAAGTGACCATGGCCAGGGTTTAACTAAACCAGCCTCATCTTTGCGGCCCGACTCTATCAACGAAATACTTGCTAAAATATTCTTGGGTAACTTATTACTAGTTTCAACTTCGTGGGCGATTTCTTCACAAACATATTTATCATCCGCTAAAGAGGGAGAGGGATAAAAAAAAGAAGTTAAAACCACCCCAAAAAGAACTGTAACTAATGCCCTAGGTAGCGAAATAAAGTATATCAAACCCAAACCTCAAAATGCGTTAACTCATGTTTTCACGTGCAAGGCTCATGCCAATATTTTTATATTTAGAATGTATACTAACCTTTATGGTGTAGGATTTTTAATGAAAGATATCGAGTTGATCAATTCAAGGCATTTTTATTTACGAACTATTTCCACAATCTCTTTACCTCGGAGAAACAACCCTGCATTCCCTACTACAAACTCTGCTATGATAGTAGCAGAGCATCGGTTCTCAATTTCCTTGTCAATAGGCAGCCCACATTTTCCGGCTATAGAACCGGTAAAATCATCCTGAAAGATTGGAATTCCAATTGAATTATCTGCCTGGAAAACAATTTGACTTGCAGATTCATCATAAATCATATTACCAGTAAAAATTACCCTCAAGCCGTTTAACCTCTCAAAGTTTGTTTTTAAAATCTTCAACTTTTCTATTTCGTTTTGATTTTGATTGGTTACCTTAAGGGTTTTTTCTTTCAGTTTAAATTGTTCCACGAGTTGTTGTTTCTCGTTGTTCAATAGATCTGAATTTCTTTTATTTTCTAAAATCAATCCTTGTACTCGACTTGACAGCGCCACAATCTCTTTTTCCAATACAACACGTTTCTCCAAAGCTTCATTCTCTATATTTATCAATTTAGAGTTTGCTAATTTTAAGGCTAAGCGATTTTCTATCACTTGCGTTTCAAAGCTATCTTTAGCACTTATTATCTGCTTCCTTAATTTCTCGTTCTCTTCTTTCACATCACTCAATTGCAAGGACAAATTATTCAGACTATTTGTTACTTTGCCTTTAGCGGCAACTTCCGCCAGTGCTACGTCTTTCATATCATTGCTTTGGAGCAAAAGTTCACTTAAGGTAGCTGTTAAGGTTACTTTTTTGCTTTCTAATTTTTCAATATCTAAAGCAAGTACCCTTCTTTTTTCTCTAAGAAGTAATATGCTGTCGCTTAGCTCACTACTCGATTTCTCATTTTCAGAAATGCTTTCCTCGAGGAAGGCCTTCTTTTCATTTAATACCAATAGGTTACTTTCAAGAAGCTCGCGTTCTTTTTCACCCAATACTCTATTAGACACAGAACCTTTTATTTTTTTTGAGTTCTCGGTATTTTTGGTTTCTTGATTAAGTGGGAATAATGTGACTGCTGCAAAGGCACTGAGGCCAATCAGTGCGAAAAATGCTAAAATATTAATCAAAAACTTCGACTGCATTAATCTCTCAGTACTTTTGAAATTGCATATACTTATACTTTAATAAATTATTTTTCAAACAGCCAGATAAATCGCTAAAGTAATTAGCTTTCACAATAAACAAAAAATTCTATTTTTGTTTTTTACCTGCGATATATACTGAATCAATGAAACGGTCATCACCCAAGGTCTGTAATATAAATAATTCCTCGATCAAACTTTCACATGTCTGCATTCTCG
>Ga0209223_10002366_pt1 | contig 19013 bp, 15 predicted proteins | sample COG_06_FD_184750 | JGI IMG/M metagenome (GOLD analysis project Ga0209223, IMG submission 184750) | Pelagic Microbial community sample from North Sea - COGITO 998_met_06 (SPAdes) (version 2) | ecosystem: Environmental > Aquatic > Marine > Neritic zone/Coastal water | place: Helgoland, sampling...
GATCTCATTGATCACCTGATGGCCTCAACCGCCATCCCCGGCCTCTTTCCCGCAGTTAAGATAGACAGCGATTACTTTGGTGACGGCGCTGTGCGACAGCTCAAGCCTATCAGCCCAGCACTGCATATGGGTGCGACCAAATTATTAATTGTGGGTGTCAGTGATAACGCGACTCGCAGCAAGCTGCCAGCTGGACTGGAGCACTCCCCTTCAACGGCACAGATTGTCGGGCATATGTTTAATAGTGCATTTATTGATGCGGTGGAGAGCGACCTTGAAACCCTGGGCAATATCAATCGTCTGGCCAGCGCCCTACCCCAATCCCTGCGTGAAAAAAACAATATCACTGACTTGAACCCAGTTGAGGTGCTATCTATATCCCCGACAGAATCCATCGACAGTATCGCCGAGGAGCATTTGCATCATCTGCCTAAATCCCTGCGCATGTTTTTGAGTCTGACTGGTGCTACGGCTCAAGGTGGCGGTGCCAGTGCTGCCAGTTACCTGCTGTTTGAACCGGGCTTTTGCCGCGAGCTGATCGCGATGGGCTTGCGTGACGCTCTGGCCAAAGAAGATGAGATAAAGCAATTCTTTGAACTCTGAGGGTTTATGGGAAAATAAATCTAGGGCTTCAGGAGCAGAGATTCACCTCTGCCCTCAGGCTGGAGAATTTAAAAGCGGCACTTTGCGCTGACTAAATCCCAGACATAAAAAAACGCAAAACCGAAGTTTTGCGTTTAGTATTGGAGCGGGAAACGAGGTTCGAACTCGCGACCCCAACCTTGGCAAGGTTGTGCTCTACCACTGAGCTATTCCCGCAAACACTTATCCATAAGTGCTGTATAAAAATGGCGTCCCGTAGGGGAGTCGAACCCCTGTTACCGCCGTGAAAGGGCGGTGTCCTAGGCCTCTAGACGAACGGGACGGTACTGGCTAGGAGGCGCGCATTCTATTGAGCTACAGATAAACTGTCAAGCCTAATGGCGCTTATTTTTACCTCGTTTAGTGAATAATTAATTCTTCCCCCAGCTTGTCGAAAAAAAGCCTTATGCGTTTTGCATTGGCGCCGATGTCAGAGACTCCCACTCTTGACAGGGAGCGAATATCAATTGCACTTGAATGCTCGTTCAACGGTGTAATCCGCACCACAATATCATCGACAAACCCAAACACCGGTGTGGTCGCCTTTGCCTCAAAGTGGAACATAGATACGTCGTGGCCTGAAATCTTCCAACCCAGCAAGCTGCCAACAAATAAGGCATTCTGATACACCCTGCGCCCAGGCGCTTCAACAATTACAGTGCGGATATCAGGATAGGCTTCCAGCTGTATAGCCGTTATCTGCTCAGCACTCAGTTTATCGGCTCCGTAGACCAAGGAGTTTTCTCGAAACCCCTCGCCCTCCTGAGTAAATAGAAACACCGGTGGATTGGCAGTGTCAGTGGTTATATCGTGAATCATCGGCGCCCTGAAACCGTCGATGCCGACCCTATAGAGTAAAATGCTGGGACCTAGGGCGCAACTCACCGCTAGCACCAGATACTCTAGGCGCAGAGGTTTTTTATTAACGGCGTTGACGCTTAATATAATAAGCTCGGCTAGCGCTACCAAGGTGCAGACCAACAGCCCGATAATCAATAGCAATAGAGCCAGCCTAAATGGCAATAGATCCATGCGATAACCGACAGCACTGACAACAATCAGAAGTAAAGCGCCCTGCCCTGGCAAGGTTATTATTTTCATTAAAGCTTCCCCCACAACCATATTATTTAGCTACAATGGGCTCTGTAGACGCGTGATCTAAATGTCGCGCTTAACGTTCCAACAACTTTTTGACTGACTATTAACTGAAGTGCCCCATGCCTGAATTAAAAAAATCTCTCAAGCTGGCGAATGTCTGTTATGACATCCGCGGCCCCGTTCTTGATCATGCTAACCTGCTTGAAGACGAAGGCCAACGGATAATTAAGCTAAACATTGGCAACCCTGGTGCCTTTGGCTTTGACGCCCCAGATGAAATTATGCATGACGTTATTCACAATCTCCGTGAAGCTCAGGGCTACTGTCATTCAAAGGGCCTCTTCTCCGCGCGCAAAGCGGTGATGCAACGGGCACAGACTCAGGGTATAGAAAATGTTGTTGTAGATGACGTAATCATGGGCAATGGTGTCAGTGAGCTGATTGTGATGTCCATGCAGGCACTGCTTAACAACGGCGACGAAGTGTTGATACCCTCCCCGGACTACCCATTGTGGACTGCTGCGGTCTCCATGGCCGGTGGCACGCCAATGCACTATCAGTGCAACGAAGATGATAACTGGCAACCCAATGTTGCTGATATAGAGAGCAAGATAACCGCTAACACCCGTGGCATAGTTGTGATTAATCCGAACAATCCAACTGGTGCGGTCTACAGCGAAGACAATCTCAAGCAAATAGTGGCCCTGGCTGAGAAATACAATCTAGTGGTATTTGCCGACGAGATATACGATCGTATTCTCTATGATGATGCGGTACATATTCCCCTGGCCACCCTGGTGAAGAACGTTCTCTGCCTGACCTTTAACGGCCTATCAAAAACCTATCGACTAGCCGGATTCCGCTCCGGCTGGGTGATTACGTCCGGTGCCAAACAGAATGCCCGCAGCTATATAGAAGGGCTTGAAATGCTTGCGTCTATGCGTCTCTGCGCCAATGTGCCGGCGATGCTTGCAGTGCAGACAGCTCTGGGTGGTTATCAAAGTATTAACGACCTGATACTGCCCAATGGCAGACTGCTGGCCCAACGGGATTTGGCCCATGAGCTAATTACCCAGATTCCCGGCGTTAGCTGTGTCAAACCCAAGTCGGCTATGTACCTGTTCCCCAAGCTGGATCCGGCTATGTACCCCATTGCTGACGATGAAGATTTGGTCCTCGAACTGCTTAAACAGGAACGTGTGCTTTTGGTTCAAGGCAGTGCCTTTAATATGGTTGGCACTCAGCATTTTCGCATTGTGTTTTTGCCTGACAAAGATCAGCTGATTGAGGCTATTGGACGACTGGCAACATTTCTTGAGCGAGTTCGCGCCACAACTAGTGCGTCGCAATTAACCAAGTCGACTAGCGAAATCCCAGCTTGATTGCCTGATCTCTCAGTTCAGGCTGGGCACCTGCAACACTGCCACTCAATTGATAACAACTGAACTCGTGGCGCTCGGGGTACTGCTTGCGCAACAGGTCAAAAGTGAGCGCTATATCAGAACTGGTACTCAACGCCTCACGCATTTTCAGATCATCCTCAGCCACATCATAGCTCGCCAAGATCAAATCACTAAGTGTTCCTGCAGTTAGCCTAGAAACTGTTTCAGGCTGCCTTGTAAGCACTTCAGCATCCGTGTCAGTCAATCGTTTAAACGCCTCAGCAAGCATCTCTGTGCCCCTGGCCTTGCCCTCAACGCTATAGCCAGCAATATGCGGCGTAGCCAGTGAAACCAGACTCAGTAGCGGCAGACTAACTGTTGGCTCGCCCTCCCAAACATCCAGTGCCACCCTGAGAGGCGAACCGCTTTCCAGCAACTGCAGCAGCGCAGCATTATCTATAACCGCTCCGCGGCCAGCATTGATTAATAGGCTCTCTGGATTTAGACGCGCCAGCACCTCAGCGTTAAATAGATGCTCGGTTGGATGGGAACCTGTTGTGGTTAAAGGTGTATGCACACAGATAATATCGCTGCCCAGCACAGTGTCAAAATCCGTTAGATTGAACCCTGATTCAGCACTTAAGAATGGATCATAAACCGTGCAACTGACACCGAGATTGGTCAGCGCTTTATAGAGACGACCGCCAACATTACCGCAGCCTACTATGCCAACAGTACTCTGCTGCCAATTGGCCTGGAGGCGACTGAGCACAGACAGATCATATTGCACAACGGCGTCGGCATTGCAGCCGGGTGCATAGGCGAATGCTATGCCCTGCTGAGCTAAATAGTCCTGATCTATATGGTCTGTGCCTATGGTCGCAGATCCAACAAATGAGACCGATGAGCCCTCTAGCAATGCTTGGTTAACCTGAGTCACTGAGCGCACCAAGAGAATATCAGCGTCGGCAATATCCGCAGCACAAAGGCTGCGGCCCGGCACGTAGGTGATGGTGCCAAACCCGCCAAAGAACTGGTCCACCATCAACATATTTTGATCCGCTACTATTTTCAATCTGGCTCCTACTAGAAAGGTCACTAAAACCCAATATTAAATTGCTCTACCAGCTCGGTGTGAACTGACGCCCGCGCAGCTGTTTGGCGCGATCATGGAACTTGTCGGCGAAGCCCATCTCCTCACAAAACAGATCAAAGGCATCGAGATTAATTCCCTGCCAAGCGATCTGATCAAGGCTGGGTGCTTCTTTGATATCGGTAAAAATAGTCGTCAGCTGTCGGGCTAATAGAAGTTGCTCACGATGAGTATCAATCTTGTCCGCAAGCTTGCTTGCGCCGCGAATCGGTAAATCCTGTAACTGATCTAGATGATCCAAAATGGCGTCTATATCGGGAAAATGCAGCAGCAACTGCTTAGCGGTCTTGGCACCCACTCCCGGCACACCCGTTATATTATCACTGCTATCACCGGTCAAGGCTAAAAAATCAGCCATCTGCTGACAGCCAATCTCGAGATCTTTTTCCACCTGACGCTGAGTCTTCGGCGGCGCCTTGCCAAAGTCCCAAAACAGATCCTCGGCTTCGATCAGCTGCATCAGATCCTTATCCCGAGTCACCACTACAGGCTGTGCATTGGCGAGCCTGGTGTTCTTAGCCACTGCGCCAATCAGGTCGTCCGCTTCATAAGTTTCAGAGGCCATCTCAGCAACCCCTAAGACACGACAGAGCTGGCGACAGGCGTTCAGCTGAAAAGCCAGAGCGTCATCCGGGAGCTCACGATTGGCTTTATAGTCCGGGCATAGCTGGTGGCGAAAGCCGCTGCGCAAACTTTCATCAAAGGCACAGAACAGATGCTCGGGATTCTTATTGCGCAGCATGTCCAGCATAAAGGCGGTAAAGCCATAGACTGCATGGGTCGGATGCCCCGAGTCCAATGCCTGCCAGTTTTCAGGCAGAGTGAAATAACTGCGAAAAATGTAGATTGATGAATCAATGAGATAAGCTTGCATAATAGACCGGTTGCGCTCCTGCGTAAGTGTAAAAAACTGGCTGTAATACTGCTAGCCAAGTGCTTTCAATTAGCTTCTCTAAATTAGCTTCTCTAAATTAGCTTCTCTAAATTAGCTTCTTTTAATCAACTACCCTCAATCAAGCGCCGCTAATTGATAATGATCCTGAGACAGTGGCTCGGCACAGTCAAATTGTTTGGCCAAGGCTTCAATAAACAGCCGCCCTCTCGAGGGCAAACTGTCGCCAGCGCACCAACTCTGAGCCTGCTCCACGACCGCCGCAATAAAGTCGCTGCTGGCGCCCTGATCCGAGGCCAGATTGTCGGCACTAACTCGAAAACGCTGGCCACAGGCCACTGAGAACATCCATTCCAGAGCCTGGGGCCTAACCTCAGCCTGCTCGAATAACTGCTGTTGCTCGACCGAGCGACCATCTGGACTATACCAGTAACCAAAGTCCAGCTGTTCTCGGCGCTGGGCCCCGGCAATACACCAATGGGCAGATTCATGGAGCGCACTAGAGAGGTAGTCATGGCGAAAATAGAGCCTGTGGTAGATCTCCACAGGACTGAGTCCAGCTTCCGCTGTGCTCAATCCAGCGGGAATATAAATCGGTTCGCTGGCACCGCCCAGCAAGCGCGTATTGAGTCGATCGCCAAACAGCTGGTCAAACAACTCTGTGACAGGTGCCAAGCGCAGATTCTCTGTTAACAATTATTACCCCAAGCTCTAGATACTGTGCCAAACTGAAATTATATAGTCATTTCCGATTTGCAGCACCGGCTATTATTAACTCAACTTATTGTACTTTGCGTGGTTCTGGAGTACTTTTAATTGAAGTACGTTTGAAAAGTAAGACGCGTTTCCTGCCAACCGATCAAGGAGATGGACCGATGAGCAAAATCATTGATTTCAAATCTGCGTCTAAAGCCAGTTCAAAACCTGGCTCAAAGACTAAACCAGGGTCTGAGAAAAAGTCTGATTCAAAACCCCAGTCTGACAACGTTATCGACATATTCACCCGCAAGCCGCTTTCAGAAAACCTCAATAACAAGCTTATTCGTATCACCCCTGAACTCGACGGACTGGAAATGCTCTATTCCAATTCAGAGAATCAGGACAAGCTGTTTTCGATTAAAATTCTCGCCTGGGGACTGCGCACCAGCGGTGAGGTTGTAGGCCTGGTGCCCTGGCTCCATGAACTAGTGCCCTGCGACGAAATCAATGATCCCTTAAATGGCCAGTGGCAAGGCTATTATGATGCCGGCGTCGACGAGCTTTTTTACAGTGCACCCCTTCATAAAATTGTCGAGTTGGAGACCGCAGCTGATTACTATGAGTATCAGTGTGAATCCGAGCGCGAGATCATTCAGGAAATCCCTGACACCATAGGCACCCATGCCGTGTTATCGGCCGATAAGTTTAAAACAATTACTCTTAAAGAAGTGGTCAGCTGGAGACTGCGCCAGGATGGCAGTGTCAGCGCTATGTTAATCGACGACAGTAAGATGATCAGCACTCCAGTCCTACCGGGTGATGACTGTCTCTATGAGACCGAGGACTGCGATGACTTTCACTACTTTTTCCAGCACCATATAGCCAATAAAATCAAAGCCCAGGATCCTGATGCACTGGCAGCGATTTCAACTCTGTCTGAAAGCTGAAATGCCAATAGCCACAAAAAAGCCGCCGCTCTTATGGAGTCGGCGGCTTTTTATTCGACCCAGAGATCTGCAGGGCGGCGTCTATTGAGAGCTTATATTGAGAGCTTATATTGAGAGCTTAGTCAGGACGACCGTAAGACATCAGCCGCTCAAAGCGGGTTTCCAACAATTCATCCATCGGTACTGCCGATAGCTCTTCGAGCTGACGACTGAGACTGGCTTTTAGCGTCTCACACATGCGGTCTATATCGCGATGAGCTCCACCCATTGGTTCGGGAATGGTCTCGTCCACTATGCCCAGCTTTTCCAGATTATCCGAGGTCACACCCATGGCTTCAGCAGCCAGTGGCGCCTTCTCGCTGGTTTTCCAAATAATATTCGCACAGCCTTCCGGGGAAATCACAAAATAGGTGCTGTACTGCAGCATATTCGTTTTATCGCCAACGCCAATTGCCAGAGCCCCACCGGAACTACCCTCACCTATCACGGTGCAGATAATTGGTGTCTTCAGTCGTGACATGGTCGCCAGGTTGCGGGCTATGGCTTCAGAGATATTACGCTCTTCAGAGTCGATGCCTGGATAGGCACCGGGAGTATCAATTAGAGTCAGTACCGGCAGTTTAAAACGCTCAGCGGTTTCCATTAGACGCAGGGCTTTGCGGTAGCCTTCAGGTTTCGGCATGCCAAAATTGCGCATTACCTTTTCATTGACGCCGCGGCCCTTCTCTTCGCCAATAACCATTACTGGCACACCGTTTAAACGGGCTACACCACCAACAATGGCATTGTCATCGCCAAAGTGACGGTCGCCATGCATCTCTTCGAAGTCGGTAAAGATTCGCTTGATGTAATCCAGAGCATAGGGACGATGGGGATGACGAGCCACCTGAACAACTTGCCAGGGGGTTAACTTGGTATAGATACTTTCAGTGAGCTTGCGGGATTTATCACGCAGCTTGGTTACTTCTTCGGCAATGTTTAGATCATTATCATTGCCAACGAGCTGGAGCTCTTCGATCTTTGCTTCGAGTTCGGCTATAGGCTGTTCGAAAGAGAGATAGTTTAAATTCATGGGTAGAGAATTCTCATGTCTTGGGCTAAAACGGGTCTGAGCGCATTCTAACACTAATACAAAACTACGCTAGAGCCGATTAAGCTGAGGGGCTCAGGGAGTTAAAAATACTTAGCGCTCAGGCGTAATCTTCTAATCATAGTGCAAAGTGACGCTATTTTTACCAAATCTTTCCCGCAGCTGACCGATCAACTCATCCCGTGGCTGCACTCGCCACTGACTGCCAAGCTTTAGACGCCCACTGGCACTGGGTCCAATATAGTCGACCTCCAGTGGACAGTTGCCATCTTTGTAGGCATTCACCGAGCTCTGCAAGCTTTCCACCCACTTGCCATCCTCGATGTTGCTATCGATACTAAGGGCCAAACGCTTCACTTTACTGCAGCGGGCTTCATAGATTGACTGCACTGATTCGGCGAGCATTTTAAGACCGCCGGTAAAGCTATCTTCAGAGACCACACCCTGCACCACTAGCAAGGCGTCTTTCACTAGAATTTCGCGATAGACATTGTATTTTTCGGCAAAGATCGACAGTTCAAGGCGGCCACTTTTGTCGTCCAGAGTAATAAAGGCAAAGTTTTCGCCGCGCTTATTTTTCATCACCCGCATAGCGATCACCATGCCGGAGACCGTGGCCAGAACCTTGGCCGGACGCAGTTTGGAGATGCGATTGGGGTGCATCATGCGCAACTCCTCTTCGTACTCATCGATGGGGTGTCCGGTTAGATAAAGGCCGAGCGTATCGCGTTCGCCATTGAGGCGCTCTCTGCCTGACAGACTGCGCGCTGCACCGTAGCTGGTGTAATTTATATCTGAGGCGCTCTCCACAATGGACTCGCCAAACAGGTCGCCCATACCGCTGCTGGTGTTGCGGGCATGCTGCTCGGCAAGCTTCACCGCTTGATCCATGGCTGCCAGCATCACTGCACGGCGGTAGCCGATCTCGCCCTCAGGACCAATCAGATCAAAGGCACCACTGCGAATAAGGGCTTCAATGGCACGTTTGTTAACCTTGCGACCATCTACTCGAGCGCAGAAATCAAACAGATCCTTAAACGGACCGCCATCATTGCGAGCAGCGAGAATATTGCTCACTGGTCCTTCGCCCAGACCTTTAATGGCTCCCAAACCATAGATCACACTGTTTTGCTTATCGACGCTAAAGTGGAATTGACCACCATTCACATCTGGCGGCAATAACTCCAGATTCATCGCGCGACATTCATCGATAAAGGTCACTACCTTATCGGTCTTGTCCATATCTGAAGAAATGGTCGCCGCCATAAACTGAGCGGGATAGTGCTGCTTTAACCAGGCGGTCTGATAGGCCACCAAGGCATAGGCGGCGGAGTGAGACTTGTTAAAACCGTAGCCGGCAAACTTCTCCATTAGATCAAAAATATTTGAGGCCAACTCCTTGGTAAAGCCTTTATCAACGGCGCCACCCATAAACAGCATGCGCTGTTTGGCCATCTCATCAGCATTCTTTTTACCCATGGCGCGACGGAGTAAATCAGCGCCACCCAGTGTAAAGCCACCCATCTCCTGAGCGATCTGCATCACCTGTTCCTGATAGAGAATAATGCCGTAAGTCGGTTCCAAGGCGGGCTTCAGGCACTCGTGCTGATACTGAGGATGGGGGTAGCTAACCTCGGCACGGCCTTTTTTGCGATTGATAAAGTCGTCGACCATGCCTGACTGCAGTGGTCCCGGACGGAACAGGGCCACCAGAGCAATAATATCTTCAAAGCGATCTGGTCCGAGCTTCTTAATCAGCTCTTTCATACCCCGGGACTCAAGCTGGAACACCGCGGTGGTTTCAGCCCGCTGCATCAAGCCATAGGTAGGCTGATCGTCGAGGGGGATCTTGTCGATCTCGAGCGGCGCTTCCCCAATGATGCTGCGGTCCGCATTAATCATACGCACTGCCCAATCAATAATCGTCAGTGTCCGCAGGCCCAAGAAATCGAACTTAACCAGACCGGCATCTTCCACATCGTTTTTATCAAACTGGGTAACCACACCGCCGCCGGTCTCATCGCAATAGATCGGCGAGAAATCGGTGATCTTGGTAGGTGCAATCACTACACCACCAGCGTGCTTGCCACAGTTGCGGGCAACACCTTCGAGCTGCACGGCCATGCCCCAGATTTCGGCGGCTTCTTCATCGTCATTTAAGAACTGCTTTAGGGTCTCTTCCTGCTCGACTGCCTTCTCCAGAGTCATGCCCACTTCGAAGGGAATTAACTTGGAGAGTTTATCGGCGAGGCCATAGGACTTGCCCTGCACTCGCGCCACATCGCGGACCACAGCCTTAGCTGCCATGGTGCCGAAGGTAACAATCTGTGACACGGCATCGCGACCATACTGCTCAGCAACATAGGCGATAACGCGATCGCGCCCTTCCATACAGAAATCGATATCGAAATCCGGCATCGACACTCGCTCTGGATTGAGAAAGCGCTCAAACAGAAGGTCGTATTCCAGTGGATCTAAATCGGTAATCAGTAGTGAATAAGCCACTAGAGAACCAGCACCGGAACCCCGTCCGGGGCCCACAGGAATAAGGTTGGTTTTCGCCCAGCGGATAAAGTCCATCACAATCAGGAAGTAGCCGGGGAAACCCATCTGGATAATAATTTTAAGTTCGAATTCTAGACGCTCGGTGTAGCGTTTTTGGATCTCGGGAAAATCAGGCGCACTGGTATCGTAGAGCACTTCGAGACGGTCCTGGAGACCCTTCTCGGATTCCAGGGTAAAGAATTCATTGATGGTCATGCCATCGGGGATCGGATAATCCGGCAGAAAATACTCTCCCAGACGCAGCTCAATGGAGCAGCGACGGGCGATCTCAACAGTGTTTTCTAGGGCTTCGGGAATATCCGCAAACAGCTCAGCCATCTCATCGGCACTGCGCAGATACTGCTGCTCGGAGAAGCGCCGCTCACGACGAGGATCATCAAGGGCACGACCCTCGTGAATACAGACCCGCGCTTCATGGGCTTCAAATTCAGTCTTGGCGATAAAGCGCACATCGTTGGTGGCTACCACTGGGCAGTTGAAGCGCGCCGCTAGATCTACTGCGGCATGCAGATAGTCCTCTTCTTCGGCACGACCGGTACGCTGTAGTTCGAGATAAAAACGATCCCCAAACAGAGCGATAAATTCTTCGAGGGCTGTGGCGGCATCGTCGAGACGACTGGACACTAGGGCCACACCAATCTCGCCACTGCGACCACCGGACAGGGCGATCAATCCATCACTGAATTCAGCCAGCCAGGACTTTTTAATATGTGGCACGCCTTGGCGCTGGCCCTCTTGATAGGCCTTGGAAATAAGTTTGGTCAGGTTGGCATAGCCGACTTGGTCTTTAACCAGTAGCACTAATTGGGTGGGACTGCCTTCCCCACTCTCGTCGAGCACCAGCAGATCGGCGCCGAGAATGGGCTTAACACCGCAACCCTGAGTCGCTTTGTAAAACTTTACCGCAGCAAAGAAATTATTAAAGTCGGTGAGCGCCACAGCGGGCATACCCAGCTCTGCGACGGCCTTAGCCAGAGGCTTTATTCTGACTAACCCATCGACTAATGAGTATTCAGAGTGCAGCCGCAAATGAACAAATGATGCAGTAGTTATTGGATTTACCCTTTGCCTTTGGTTAACAGATGGCTGGCATCAACACCGTAATGGGTGAAGCTATCTTTCATCAGATCAAATACAGTGCCGTCAAATTCAGGAATCGACTTATCCGAAACAGCCACCGGCTCTACTCGGTCACCCCATTTAATAATGCCTGCGCCACAGGACAGTCCAGCACCAAAGGTTGCCGTGAGAATGGTCATGCCGGGCTTAACCCGACCATCTTCTAATGCATCACAGAGCGCAAGAGGTATGGAGGCAGCGGAGGTGTTGGCGTACTTGTCGATGGCCACAACCACTTTTTCCATGGGGAAGTCGAGACGTTTGGCTAGGGACTGGATAATTCGCATATTCGCTTGATGGGGAACAAATAGGTCTATGTCAGCTGCTGTCAGACCCTGCTTTTCGAGCACATCATTGATCGCGTCAGACATACCTTTGACCGCACTCTTAAAAATTTCTGCGCCGTCGAAGTCCAGAGAGATATACATATCGCCGGTGAGATGTGCGGGGGACATGCCCCAAGTAGGCAGCCGCAAGCATTCACGGCTATCGGGCACACAGCTCATTTTTGCCGTCAATAGGCCGCTCTCTTCCTCAGCCGCTTCGATAACCACAGAACCGGCACCGTCACCAAAGAGAAAGCAGGACTCGCGTTTTTTCCAATCCATTGCCAGGGAGATCCGCTCCGAACCGATCACCAAAGCTTTGTTGATTGAACCCGCCTTAATCATGTCAGTCGCAGTATTCAGGGCGTAGAACCAGCTAGTGCAGGCGGAGTTAAGATCAAAAGCCGCAGCGTTTTTAGCGCCGAGTCTATTTTTGATATAACTGGCTGTATTCGGACAAATTTCTTCGGGAGTGGTAGAGCCGAGAATAATCAGATCTATATCATCTGCATCCACACCAGCAGTAGCCAGTGCGCGCTCTGCAGAGAGCCAGGCCATTTCACCGGTAGATACGTGGCTATAGTGGCGCTGACGGATGCCCGAGCGCGAGAAAATCCACTCGTCACTGGTATCGACAATCTTGGCCATATCATCGTTTGTCATCAGCAGCGGTGGAGCATATTTTCCCCAGCCGGTTATCTGTGCATATCTCAAGACAATCCCCTTAAACCCTAGATTAATTATTTTTTATTCGAATGCGGAGACTGACAATAAGCTTACAGAGCTCTTCGTGTTGGCCTCGCTTTGATGGTCAATAGTATATCCACTAACCGCGAGGCTACCTAATCAAAAAGACCAGATTGTACGAGTTCTAACTGCTCCCGCACTGGCGCAAAGGTCCGGCGGTGAATAGGCGTTGCACCAATGCGAGCCAGAGCCTCCAGATGCTGTGGTGTGCCATAACCTTTGTTGGCAGCAAAGCCATAACCCGGATAGGTGACATCTAGGGCTTTCATTTCCGCATCTCGCACTACCTTGGCAATAATCGACGCAGCACTGATACATTCCACCCGGCCATCGCCCTTGACCACCGCTTCCCCGCGATACTCCCATTGGGGCAGTCGATTGCCATCCACAGCCACATAATCCGGCTGTTGACTTAGACCCATCACAGCCCGACGCATAGCCATCAGGGTGGCCTGCAAAATATTAAAGCGATCAATTTCAGCTACGGAGCAGCGCGCCACAGACCAGCAGAGCGCTCGACTGGTGATGTCAGCATAGAGGTTTTCTCGCTGTCGACTGGAGAGTACTTTCGAGTCAGCCAGCCCTTCAATCCCGTGATTGATCGGCAGAATAACCGCAGCGGTGACCACATCACCGGCCAGTGGGCCCCGCCCTACTTCGTCGACGCCGGCGAGAAATTGAATATTGGCTGGGGGTTTCCAGGCCTTCAACTTAGAGGGCTTTAAGCTAGAGGCTTTTAAGTTAGAGGCCTTGATTTTAGGCGGCTTCACGAGCAGATCAGCTTGTTAATGGCAGCTGCAGCTGTATCACCGGATGGCAAATTAATTTGCTCATAGAGTTCTTCGAAGCGCTGTTCCACTAAGTGTCGCGCATTAGCATCCAATGCATTGCTAACGGCTGCACTGAGACTGTCCACGGTGGCCTCATCTTGAATCAGCTCTGGCACCACCATCGCAGACGCCAGTAAGTTTGGAATTGAGGCGAAGGGAGTCTTAATAAAGGGGCGGACTAACTTGTAAGTCCACTTGCCAAGTTTGTAACTCACTACCATTGGCTTCTTTAGCAACATGGCTTCAAGAGCGGTGGTACCAGAGGCAAGTAAAACCGCATCAGCTGCTTCCATAGCCAGTAGCGACTGTTGTTCGATCAGAGTGACGGGTAAGTCGGGGTGCTCTGCAAGAATCTCGCTCAACTGCCTGTGCCGATCGCCATTGGCTGCTGGGATCAAGAACTGTAACTGCGGGTTGGACTCAAGCAGACGTTTAGCCACCATCAGAAACAGTTCGCCCATCAGCGCCACCTCGCCTCCACGGCTGCCCGGCATGATGCACAGCAGCGGCCGATCAGTATCCAAACCCAACTGCCTGCGAGCCCCAGAACTATCTGGATCCCGCGAAATCTGACCGGCTAGCGGATGACCGACAAAGGCCACTGGTACAGCGTGCTGTTGATAAAAGGCCTCCTCAAAGGGCAGCAGCGTCAGCATTAAGTCAACGCAGCGCTTAATGCCTTTAATGCGCCCCTGACGCCATGCCCAAACCGAGGGGCTGACGTAGTGCACTGTTTTGATACCGACGTTATGCAGGGCCTTTTCAATGCCCAAATTAAAGTCGGGAGAATCGATCCCAATAAAGGCAGCAGGCTTTGACTGCTTGCAGCGAGTAATAATGTCTCGGCGTATGGACAGCAGTTCAGGCAAGCGCTTAAGCGGTTCGACAAATCCCATCACCGATAAGCGATCCATCGGATGAAAGGAGACAAAGCCCTCGGCGATCATCTTGGGACCGCCTATACCCTCGAATTGAGCGTCCGGGAAAAGACGTTTCAGCGCGCGAATTAAATCCGCACCCAGAGTATCCCCGGAGGCTTCTCCGGCGACTATAACAAAGGTGGGTGGATTCATAGGGGCGCTTAGTTTGTCAGAGAGGCCAGCCATGGCTTAGCGAATAATACCGCGAGTGGATTTCTCAATGGAATTTAGGAACTGTAAAATCGCAGGGTCATCACCGAGCTTGGTAATTGCCTTGATCGCTTCGTCAAGCTGCAAGCCGCGACGATAAAGTAATTTGTAGGCCTGATTAGCCAGGGAGATTTGCTCCGCGCTGTAACCTCGGCGTTTTAAGCCTTCACGATTAATAGTGCGGGGTTCAGCGGGGCTGCCAAAGGCAGTAATAAAAGCTGGCACATCGTGATAGACAAAAGCCGCAGGGCCAATAAAACAGTGGGGCCCTATATGGACATACTGATGCACCAGGGCATAACCACTGAGAATCGCCCAGTCACCCACATAGACATGGCCAGAGACACTGGCATTGTTGACCATAATAACGTTGTCGCCGATCACGCAATCGTGACCAACATGAGCGTAGGCCATGAGCAGGTTATTACTGCCGATAATGGTTTCGCTATTGTCCTGCACTGTGCCACGGTGAATGGTGACACCTTCGCGAATCACGTTGTTGTCGCCAATAATTAACCGAGTGGGCTCGCCTTTATATTTAACGTCAGGAGTGTCGTCACCAATGGTGGAAAACTGATAGATCTTGTTGCCAGTGCCAATTTTAGTCGGCCCTTTAATCACCACATGGGAGCTGATCTCACTGCCTTCTCCGATCTCAACATCTGCGCCGATCATCGTCCACGGGCCTATACTAACCTTATCGGCTATTTTAGCTGTGGGATCTATAACGGCGCTGGGATGAATCACTTAACTTTATCTCGATCCTGATAGGCACAGAGTAAGGTAGCTTCGCAAACAAGCTTATCATTGACTGTGGCACGGGTTTGGAAACGCCAGATATTACGCTTTACAGCAATCACTCGGGACTCGAGCATTAACTGATCACCGGGCGTCACTGGCCTTTTAAAGCGCGCCTTATCGACACCGGCAAACAGGTAAAGCTTACCGTCATCGGCAGTGGTGTTAGTGGTTCTAAAACCCAGAATCCCAGACGCTTGGGCCAGGGCTTCAATCATCAGGACACCAGGAAAAATTGGTGCTCCGGGAAAATGGCCGTTGAACACATCTTCATTGCCGGTGATATTTTTCAGCGCGAGAATACGCTCACCCTCGACTAGTTCAAGCACTCTATCAACCAGTAAAAAGGGATAGCGGTGCGGCAAGACGCTCATTATTTCAGTAGTTGTCATGGCGCCGCCGACAGCAGCGTCAGTAATAGTTGTGCCTTCAGTCATTATTCCATCCATAAAAAGTCTTTAGGTCTTATTTTCTGGCTAACGCCTGTAAACCTTTGCGTAAGCTATGTCTTGATCTATTAATCTTTTTCTAACTCTTTCAGACGGCGCGCAATACTGTCCAGTTGAGACATTCGCACCGCATTTTTGCGCCACTCTCGAGTCTTCATCAACGGCATTCCCGACGAGTAGGATCCGGGTTCGTTAATCGACTTAGTCACTAGACCACGAGCGGTTATCTGGACATTGTCACAGACAGTCACGTGCCCAACCACACAGGCATCCCCAGCCAGAATAACGTTGTTACCTAGGGTGGCACTGCCCGCAAGACCGGAATAAGAAGCCAGTGCGCAGTTATCCCCAATCACCGCGTTGTGGGCAATTTGTACATGATTGTCAATAATCACACCATTGCCGATACGGGTATCCCCAAGGGCACCACGATCAATTGTGGTACAGGCGCCAATTTCAACATTGTCGCCAATGTCGACACCGCCAATCTGGTAGATCTTCTGCCACTGCCCTGCCCCATCTGGTGCAAAGCCAAACCCATCAGCGCCGATTACCGAACCGCTGTGAACAGTCAGGTCACGACCCGCAATAACGTCATGATAAATCGTTACATTTGCCGAGATACGGGCATTGTCACCAAGCTGAGAGCGGGCTCCGACAAAACTACCTGCACCCAAATGGCTTCCAGACCCAATCACTGCGTCCGCCTCAACAACCGCATTCGCGGCAATCGCCACATTTGCGCCTAGAGAGGCCGAATCGGCAATGACTGCTGAGCGGTGTATACCTAGAGCTGCCTTGGGAGCAGTATCAAACCACTGAGAAATGCGCGCATAACCCAAATAGGGGTTGTCGAGAATCAACGCTGCGCCATTGAACTCTGCATCACTGGACTCTACACCACTGGACTCTATACCACTGGACTTAGGCAGCCCGCAGCCTTCACCTGCAGTGATGTGCTTGGCAGCCATAATCACAGCCGCCGCGTTACAGGCACCCAGCTGACTGCTGTATTTCTCATTGGCAAGAAACGCCAACTCACCGGGCCCAGCATTCTTAAGGGTATTCAATCCACTTATGCGCAGTGCGCCATCACCACGTAACTCGGCTCCGAGAAACGCGGCTATTTCAGCGAGCGAATAATCTTCAGACATTAAAAATTATTGCGATTTTTTATTCAGACGATCAGCAACCTTAGCGGTCAAGTTGCTCTCGGGGCCAGCCAAGAGTACGGAGTCAATTTTAAGTAATATTGTGACACCCTCTTCCTGAACCACTTCCTGCAGAGCTTGCTGAGCCATAGGACCGATTTCCTGCATGATTTTCTGTTGCAGTTGCTGCTGTTCAGACTGGATCTTACGGCCAGCTAATTCAGCATCAGCTTTGGCATATTCCATTTTCTTTTGATGCTCTAGAGCCTGTTCCTGAGACCAGGTCATGCGCTTGCTTTCAGCTTCTTTAGCCAGTGCCTGAAGGTCGGCAGTTGAGCTTTCATACTTTGCTTTAAGGGCGACAAAATCGGCACCGGTTTCAGCTTCCTTAAGACGCACCTGGGCGGTATTTGAGCTAAAGATAGCCCGAGCAATATCGACCACAGCAATCTTATCTGCAGCCACTGCTGCCATAGAAGTTGTACCCGAACAAACCACTACCAATGCCAATACTACTGCTTTCAAATTATACAAAACGCCTCTCCCTACTATGATTAAAATTGATTACCCAATGAGAACTGAAATACTTCCGTCTCATCGAAGTCATTTGAATTTAACGGCTTAGCCAAACTAAAGGTGATAGGTCCAAAGCCACTTAACCAGGTTGCTCCTACACCCACAGAGTAACGCAGTTCGCCAGCATCAGGCTTAAAACAGTTAGTCTGCAACTCGCCACATTTGGTGTTGAAGATATTACCCGCATCGAAGAACAATGTAGCTTGCACAGATCGCTGATCTTTGAGAAACGGCAATGGGAAAATAATTTCCGCACCCAGCTCAACCTGAACATTGCCACCAATTGGATCTGGATCATCGACAAAGCCAGTGGTGCAAGGATTATCCGTATTCAAATTACAGGGGGTATCCTGGGGCCCGAGAGTATTCCGCTCAAACCCTCGAACCGAACCGAAACCACCACCGTAGAAGTTCTTAAAGAACGGCATTTGAGTCGTGTCGCCATAGGATTCGCCATAACCTAAATCCGCTCTGAGCTTGAGGCTCAAACCGCGATATAGACCGCGAAGATGCTGTGCTGAATAAGTCATCTTGTAGTATTCAAGACCAGATCCAGGCAGTGCTATATCAAAACCAAAGCGCTGCTGCGAACCTCTGGTAGCAAACACACCACGGTTAAGCGTCGACTGAACCCAGTTGATATTGGCATTGATAATATCGAATTCTGAACCGTTATCGCGAACAAAATCAGCAATTTCCTTAGAGGCGAAAATACCGGTTTGCAGGTCCAGATTTTCATAGCCTAAACCAAAGCCTATGCGCTGCACTTCAGTGACTGGATAGCTCCAGTTGACTGCTGCCCCGTAGGTGTTGGTAGAGAAGCTGGCGACATTGATCTCGTCGTAGTCAGTCTCTCGCGCAAATACGCTATAACCAGCACTGACGCCGTCAACGGTAAAATAAGGTTCGGTATAACTAAAATTAATTGAGGTTTGATAGGTACTGCGGTTTAAACCAATACCCACCTGCTTGCCCGTACCAAGAAAATTATTTTCGCTGAGGTTGGCACCGAGAATCAGACCAGTGCCCTGGGCGTAACCCACACTGGCGCCAATCGAGCCCGAAGGCTGCTCTTCAACACTGAAGACCACATCAATCTGATCGTTGGTTCCGGCAACAGGAACGTTCTCTACATTAACCCCTTTAAAGAAGCCAAGACGTTCAAGTCGAACTTTGGACATTTCGATCAGGGCATTATTCGCTGAACCGGCTTCCATCTGACGCATCTCGCGACGCAGTACTGAATCGGCGGTCTTGGTATTGCCACGGAACTCAACACGCCTTACATAGGCGCGCATACCTGGCTTAACCAGATAGGTTATCTTGGCTGTCTTGTCTTCTTCATTGACCTCAGGAAAACCTTCAACCTCGGCGAAGGTGTAACCTTCGTTGCCCAGACGACGAGTAATATACTCGCTG
>Ga0209223_10002376_pt1 | contig 18938 bp, 18 predicted proteins | sample COG_06_FD_184750 | JGI IMG/M metagenome (GOLD analysis project Ga0209223, IMG submission 184750) | Pelagic Microbial community sample from North Sea - COGITO 998_met_06 (SPAdes) (version 2) | ecosystem: Environmental > Aquatic > Marine > Neritic zone/Coastal water | place: Helgoland, sampling...
CCTTAATTTGTTTTAATAGACAAGTAATGGATATGTTTTATTCAACAAGGAGAGCTAGATGAAGTTGAACAATTTATAATTAACTTAAGACTACAGTCCGTAGTCAAAAATAAATCCACATAAAGCACTAATAAACAATACATTAACTTTTTATTTTTAAACATTTAACGTATATTGATGTATAAATAAGCGTTAAATTTTAATATAAAATATGTTATAAATAAGATTTAAATACGCTATTTATATGTTAAATAATTAAAATAACATACGTAAAATGAGCGTTAATTTTCATAAAAAGCCATTGATTAAGAACTTAAATGCACCTTTAAAAGTAGAGAATTCTGTTTTATTTTTAGATTATTTAGAACATTTTATTTCTAATGCTAATACAAAAAGAGTCCAAGGATATGGAACAGTAGGTTTGGCGTACAATACCATTCGAACCTATAAATCACTGAATCGCATTATAAAAGAATATGAGTTTGAGAAATCAACACAATTGTATATCAATTCTATTGATAAATATACTGCTGAATCTTTTACCTCTTTTCTGAAAACTGAAAAGCAGTACAGTGATAATTATTGTGGTCAGCTTTTAAAATTATTAAAAATCATTTTACGAGATGCTGAAAAAAGTGGTTTAGAAGTCCACCCTTATTCTAATTATATTGAATCGTTTAAGCAAAAAAGCTCAGATCGAATTCTTCATATTTTAAATCCATCAGAGATTAGAGCTTTAAAGGAGTTAAAACGGGTGCCAAAATACCATAAAGATAGTTATAAGTGGTTATTAATAGGTTTATCTATTGGACAGCGCGTATCTGATTTATTACAGTTGGGCCCCAATAATATTAGAAAAGCACCCACTGGATTGTATATAGATCTCTTGCAACAAAAAACAAAGAAGGCTGTAACTATTGGTGTTGCTGATCCTTTTGTTATTCAACTATTAGAGCATGAATTTCCTCGAAGAGTCTCGCAAGTAGCATTTAACATAGAGATTAAATCACTTTGCAAATTAGCTGGAATTAATGAGTGGGTAAGTGGTTTTAAAAACAATCCAAAGACCAATAGAAAAGAAATTGTAAAAGCACCAAAATATGAGTTTGTAACCTCACATATTATGAGGCGGTCTTTTGCAACTAATTACTATGGTAAAATTGAAACGCCACTGCTTATGAATATTACAGGACATTCTAAAGAAAGTACGTTCCTAACCTATATAGGCACGCATCAAAATAAAGATGCGCTGGCAGATTTATTTATGCAGCAAGCCAGTGCTATTTAATGATTGTGTCTTCATCGTAATTTGGATCATCAGCTAATATAAAAAGGGGTTTATCTTCTTCTACTTCTTTTGTAGGTTTGTTTTTAGGAAACAAATGGCCTGATAGGGTGACAAATAGCTTTACGCGTTCTGTTTTGGTGAGTTTATCTTGATTCATCAATAAATCATCTAATACTTTTTCAAAAAGTAGTTCCATCTTTTCTTGTAAATTAGGTTCTTCCTTTTTAGCAGGGCCTCTTTTAGATTTCTTCCCTGCTTTCTTAGCGGATTCTGGACTGAATGGCATAGCTAATTAATTTGGAGTTAAAGCTGTATTCTTTATTATTGAATTTAAGCTTGATAATTCAATTTTATCTTTTTGTTTTAAATCAAAATTAGAAGTAACATACCCTATCCCGTTATGCTCACCATTTTTAATTGCTACAAAGGCTATATAAGATTTAAATTTCTCTAATTTTAGATTTGATTCTTTTGAGTAAATTGAATCATTATCCTCAATATCATTAGGGTAAACTAATTCCACAAACAAACTTGTACCTCTATTATCTACCTCAAATATTTTAATATCATCTTTAGAACAATAAAAACTATTCAACAAATCCTCTGCATTTAAGGCATCTGTTTCATCCTTGAATTTCACTAGAAAATCCCTAGACATTCTTGGTGAAATCTCAACAAAATTTTTAACACCAATCATCTCTGCAAACTTCACATGCTCTTTGAGACGCCAGTAGAATGTTAAATGCTTGTGAGGTTGTTGATGTAGACCAGTAGCTATAATAAGTTTAACATCTTTTATTTCTAGTAGCTTTCCAAGCTGATAATCATATTCTGAAAGAATTTGAATTAATGGATCAAAACCTTCTTTACAATACCAATCTGGATTTTTTAAATCTCCTTTATATGCCTTTGAATTGAATAAATAATGATGCTGTATATGAGCTCCTGAGTTTAAAAATATATTTGAGAAATCTGGTTTATGTTTTTCCCAAAGAGTCAGGTGGACATCTGCTAATAAACTATCTAAAACAACTGCTTTAACCCCTGGATTTTTTATTTTGGAAACTGTTTTTAAATAATGAAACCATCTTGAGATGGGAACATACAATAAAAGTCCAAGCCCAAGTGAAATCATTGATTTCAAATTTAATTTTGATTTAGCATTATCATTTACTGATTGATGAACGGCCTGATACAATGCTTTTACGATCCAATTCCCAGAAGGATTCGTTTTAGTCCAAGGGTCTGGAACAAAAAAAGAAGGTTTTTTTAGACGATTTTCTGCATTAAAAGGAGAAACAGCACCAACAGAAAGACCTTCAGCTTCCAGCTCCTCAAATATCTGTGAAAGTTTTGGGTTATTAACAATATCTCCAAGTCGAAAAACCTTGTGCTCTTTGAAAGTTTTCCCTGTATGAATAGTTACCCATTGGATCCAAGGCTCTAAAAGTTTATACTCTTTCTCTGAAACAGTTTCAACAGGTCTTTGTATTTCAAATATTTTTTTAAAATTAGGTAACAAACCTTGATTTATATAAAATTTTATATAATCAAAATTAAGTTCATTTAATCCTAATAAAATTGTTTTATTATTCATAATTATTTTTTAATTTTTAAATACCAATTAGCCATATTCTGAATCCTATCTTTTACAGAATATTTTTGAACATAACCAACATTCTCTAATTTTTCAGATCTATAATCTGTAGTCATTGTATATTTATAAATTCTATCTCTCGTAACACCTAAATCTTTTTTAATTAAAAAAGAAAAACATTCAAACAATAAACCAATAAAATATGCAAACCATTTAGGGATAACTATTCTAGGTTTTGAAAACCCTTTAATATCAGTAATATATTTAATTACATCTTTTAGTTTTGGATAGGGTTTATCTGTACAATTATAAATTTGCAAACCTTTTAATTTATTAATACTAAATAATGTTATATCTACAATGTTTTCAACTGCAACCATAGATTTTATATAATTACCATTGCCTACAGAAACCGGGAGTTTTTTATTTAATTGGTCTAATAAATTATACATATTTGCAAAATTATTTTCTCCATAAATAACTGAGGGTCTCAAAATGGTTAATTTATTTTTAATTGGATCTAGATTATGCCATTTAATAAATATATTTTCTGACTCCAACTTTGTGGCGCCATATGGATTATTTGGAACTAAATCAGCTTCTTCAGACTTTATTTTATTATTGTGACCGTATACCGATACTGTACTATAGGCAATAACAGATTTAATATCTAAGACTTTAACTAATCTTATTGTTTTTTCACTAACAGTTACATTATCCCTGTAGAAATCATCATATTTTAAATTATAGTCACCTTTCGCAGCAGCCAGATGGATAAGAAGATCAAATCTTTCATCTTTTAGTAATTTAGCTAAACTTGATATTTCATTTGATAAATCAAAACAGAAATAATTGTTTCTACTAATTTTAACTCTATCAATACAATAAACAATTTGATCAGTTTTCTCAAGTTCTTTTCTTAAATAGCCCCCAACAAAGCCTTCTGAACCTGTTAACAGTATTTTCATTTATTTTTTTTTAAGTAGAATATTAAATACTTTATTGTTGAAAAAAAAGCTTTAATAAAACCAAATTTTTCAACATCTCTAAACAAGTAAAATGTGTATTTTAAATTAGCTATAAATCCTTTTGATAGTGAAGTTTCTAGAACTCTATATTTAGATAAAACCATATCTAAACCATAGGCATAGTCGATTTGTTTCAAAATTTTCAACCATAAGGCATAATCTTGTCTTCTTCTAATATTAGGCATCAATATTTTACCCAATATTTTTGAATCATAGATGGCCGTTAGACAACCAATATAGTTATTTCTTAACATATCATTATAACTCAATTTAGGTAAAGAATAGATGTTTGAAATAAAGTTGTCTCTATTTTTAAATTTTTCATAGCTGGTATATGTTAAAGCATAACCGCCTTTTCTCATGAATTCAATCTGTAACTCAAGTTTATTTGGCAACCAAAGGTCATCACTATCAAGAAAAGATATATATCGTCCTTTACTATTATTAATTGAATTATTTCTTGCTATTGCTGCTCCTGAATTTTTTTTTAGCTTAAAAAGTTTAATTCTAGAATCATTTTTTACGTATGACTCAACTATTTCAATTGTATTGTCTGTTGAAAGATCATCTGTTATCAACAACTCCCAATTTGTATATGTTTGATTTATAACAGAATTAATTGTTTCTGAAATAAATTTCTCTGAATTAAATGAAGGTGTTATTATAGAAACAAGACTCATTTATGAATTTTTATGTGTGTAAACTTTGAAATTAATAATACTACAAAAAATGTAAAAACCGTTGTTGGAATTAAAGAACTCAAAGCACCTCTAAAATCCATTGGAACATGAATTAAAAAAATCCAAATAAATGGATCAAAATACTGGATATTTGATAAATAATTGATAAATGTATTTGCAACTATGAAGTATAATGATAAAACTATAAAAATCCCCAACAGGCCACCCTGATGGTATCCTTCACCAAAAATTGTTGATGTAAGGACAAAGTTATTTCTGCCAGGATATGAACCAGAAACTTCTTTAGTAAGTCTCCAAAAATAACTAACTATAGGTTTATTAGGCCAAATATATCTCGGTATAAAAGTAAGAGGTAAATAGTATAAGAACTGTTTACCATGATCATAGTCAATTTGCCCATCATTAACTTTTGAGTAAATGTCGTAGAAATCTTCGACAGCTTTAATTTCTATTTGAGTTAAAACCAATTTAGTAGGGTTATCAAATGAAATTGAATCAATAGCTCCAGTTCGTATAAAATTGGTTATACTTAAGAACAAACCCGCCATTGTAATTAAAATAATAATTGTTTTTTTAGATATTTTTTTGTGGTAACTATTGTAATAAATAATTGGTAAAATTAAGTAAGACAAAAGAATAAATCTTGTATGTGTATGTAATATAATGAACAGAAGGATGTTTAAAAATCCGAATAATGAAAATAAATACCTCTTTTTAGTTGCATAATAAAACATAAATACAACATAGAATATCTGCAGAAAATAATTAATTTTTGCTGTTAAATCATCAAATTTTTCAGCATTATCAAGGTATTCTTCAACTCTATCCAGAATCAAAATCTGAATTAAATTAAAATTATTCTGACTTAATTTAAGAATTGAAAAATAAAAAAAATATATTGATAAAATTATAAATGAAGGGGCAACAATCTTCTCTCTTAGAATATATTTGTGCTTTGTGAGTCTAAAATACTTTTTGTGAGGTAATATCAAAATAAGATTACAGAAAATAATTATCGTGAGAAACTTGTCATCATTCAACCATATCTGGCTAGAATATGGGCTTATTAATGGCAAAATGAATATTAGCCCAAATGATAAAATCGAAATTAATTTTAAATTAAATAGATTTTTCTTATTGATGTATGAGCAATACCCTAAAGAAATTAAAAAAAATAAAACGACTATAATTCTCATATTAGTTTTAAATAACAATTATGTAGTTTTAAAAATTCTTCTTCCCATGTATATTTTTGAATTATTTTGTCATGATTTTTTAATAAATTCATTTTAACAGTTAAATCAGTAGTAATTAAATATAATTTTCTTAAAAAATATTCATTATTAAATATGTTTGATGAGACTCCACACTTATTTAATTTATTGAATGAATAGAGAAATGGAAGATCAGAAGTAAGAGGAATCACTTTATTTTGGATATATTCAAATAACTTATTTGGAATTGAAAATCTATGATTTGGTATATCATGAAAAAAAATAAAACCAAAGTCTGCCCATCTCATGTTTTGATATAACTCATCTTGTGACATCCATTCGTATAATTCTATATTACTGTGCTGTTTTAAAACTTTATTTAAGTAGACTTTTTCATCAAAAGATTTAAATCTTCCAATAATTTTCAATTCTGATTTTTTATCAGAACTAAAAATTTCAAACAAATTTATAGCCTCAACAATACCTCTTTCAAATGAAATTAATCCGGAGAAGATAAACCTCGTAGTGGAAGATTTATTTTTATGAACAACATCATAATTTGCTGGTGGGTAATTATTAATTGTTATGATATTTTTTTTCTTAACATACTCATTTATTTTTGGCCAGGCAGTAACAACTAGATCACAATTTTTAAGACATAAGTTTAGATACTTTTGAACAAATAGTTGCAATATTTTTCTAAATAATTTTGGGATATAGTGTTTTTCCAAAATTGAAACCCAATAATTTTCATGAAGGTCTATAATAGTCCTGGTGTTTTTATTTAAGAAAAAAACTAAAATAAATAATTCAGGGTCGTGAATATGAACTATGTTAAAATTATTTCTCTTAATTATCTTGATTATATCAAATATTTTAAACAATCTATTGAACCTTGATAATTTTGGTCCTAACGAAATTTTATTTAATTTTTTATTCTTTATAAGGTTGGCTTCAAAACAAATAATACTACAATAAAAATCTGAATATTCAGCAATAGAATTGCACATTCTCTTAGTAATTCTGGTATCATTTGGATTATGAACTGTTGTTATATGAACAATTGATTTACACATAAGCCTTTCGTGTGTTTTCAGCAGATGATAACCAACTATAATTGTTTTCACTAATGTGGTTAAATAAATTAGCTGCCTTATTTTCTAATAAATCTATGTTATCAATTATACTTAATATTTCTTTATTCAGGATATTTAAGTCGTCACTAACAATATTAAAATAATCTGATCTATTTTGATCTTTATTTAATATTTCAAAATGAGCATCTCTGTTTGTGCAAATTATTGGAATCTTTAAACTTGCATATTCAAGTATTTTTAATGGAAAGGTTATGTTTGTTTGTTGCAAATTTGGCCTAAGAATTAAGGCAGCTCTACTTGAGCTCAATAATTTAATTAATTCATTTTTTTCAACAAAACTCATAATTTTCAAATTTTGTAATTCGTTTTGAGCAATCTGTTCTTTAACCCAATCACTTAACGGACCATTTCCAACTATCAAAAATCTTAGCACGGAAGAGTTCTTATTTAATTTAGCTAAATCAACAATTGATTTTATACCTTGCCAGTCATATAAGCTACCAGAATAGATCAATCTTTTAGTTAATGATTCTTTCTTTCTATTGGGATAAAATGTTTTTCTATCAACTCCATTAATAACTATATGAATTTGTTCTGCTGATTTCAATTTTTTACTGATCAAAAGTTCTTTTGTAGATCTTGATAAAACAATTATTGAATCAGCATTATTAATAATAAAGTTATGTAATAATTCCTTAAAGCCTCTTTGATTTTTGTAACTATGTAACTCTAAAACAATTTTCTTATTAGAAAAAAATAATGGAAATAACAATATTCCCAACCAACTATTATGAATATGTATAACATCATATTTATTAAAAATTAAAAGTTTTATTGAAATAAAAAAAACTAAAAACCTGAAATAAGGTATTCTAATTAAGTTAACACCATTTAAACGTTCTTTTCTCAAAAAAAATCTACTATCTGAACTACATAATACATCTATTTTATCGTTAAACCTTAACAACTGAGCTTCTAAAATATTTGAAATTCTAATAGCAGAACCTCCCTTAAAAGGTAAATAATTTTCGTGAATGTGTAATACCTCCATTTAATTGTATTCGTTAAAATATTCATTGGGTAGTTTCAAGTTATTAAAATAAGGTCTGTCAACTATTTGAACACTTGTATTATTTATTAGAACTTCCCTTGTGTATGTTTCATTATTTACTTTAGAAACTAAAGTGATTTTAATACCGATTTTATCAACTTCAAAATTAAATATATAATCTCCAATTATTTTAAATTCAAACTTCGGTAGATCAAAACTATTTAAATTACTAATTTGATTATTATGTGATTCAGCAAATCTGAATTTATTTCTGTCGTATAATGATCTATTATAATTTCTAACCCCGGGGTCACAAAGTAAAATTTGATTTGAATCAATAAGGAAAACTGAACCAATATCCTCATGAGCGTGCACAAGTTTTTTATTGCAATAATTAGTTCTAATAGAAAATAACAATTTCTCATTTTTCACTATAAACAACCCGAAATCCTTAAAATAATTATAACTAAAAGTTTTATAATTATATTTATGTTCAAAAGAAATATTATTGACAATACAATTACTTTTCGAAATCTCAATATTTGTATTTGAATCAACTATTTTTTCATTGTATATTTTATAGAATAATTGATTAAGATCAAATTTATCATTTTGAAAAATGAATCTTCCCGAATCAAGATCTCCAATTAATGGAAATGATCCATTCAATGATATTGAATTTGAAAATTTTATAGCTTTTTTTAATATTATTTTTATTTTTGGAATTTGTGGAATTGATTTAAAACCAAAATTATTTTTTATTAATCTTTTTAGTTTTTCAGATTTATTGTTTGATAAAACAATTAAAGTCTGAAGAATCATTTCTGTAACAAAAAAATGATAATAGGTTGAGTTTTCATAATAGCTGCCGTCATCATTAAATTGAACCTCAATTTCTTTTAAAAAATCAGTTAAAGCAAATTTTAATATCTCGGAATTATATTTATTAATTTCTATAAGAGAAGCAAAGCAAATCAAGGAACATAGATTAGATATATAATGATTTCCCTTAAATTTTTTATGGTTTTCTAAATTTTTGTAAATAAATAAAAAACTTTCTTTGAGGAAATTTTCAATAACTGAATCTCTTTTTCTAATAGAAATATAGAGAAAAGACATATTTACTAATCTTATGCCCACTTCCATTGAACTTATCCAATTTGGACCAAAACCTACTGGATTATACTTAATAAAATGTCTTATTTCGTTAAAAATTTCTTTTTCATGATCAATTGAAGCATTTAAATGTTGAAATCTGGAGATTTCCCAAATAAATTTAATATCAAAATTTATTAAGTTATATTTCGTTAAAAAAAAAGGCAACTTAGAGTGGATGAAATAATTAGAATGAGGATCATAATTATAACTCAATTTACCGTTAAAATTCCATTTAGAGAGCTTAGTTTTAAAAATATTATTTCTCTTTATTGAAAGAATTCCAAAATCTTTATATTCAGAAAATGATATATTACCAACAAAGTTTCTAAAAATCCTGTAATAAAATTTCAGATAAATAAACCTAAAGGATTTTAAGGTGTATTTAAATATTTTTAATACATAGGAAAGCATTTTTTAACATTTTAAACCTGGTTAAAATAAATAATAGACAAATAATTATCATAGATATAACTTTGCTCGAAAAATTTAAGTCGTATGTATCTAAAATAACTATGAGAAATAAGGGCCATGCATTCAAAACAGTTAACTTAAAATACACATCAATCAAAATAAATTTTGAATAAAAAATAAAATACGAAAGAGTAAATGACAAGAAAGTTGTAATTAATAAACTCATAGCAAACCATTGAGCCGAAAAATAATATGCAAAAGCCAAGCTAACAATAACACTAAAAACAAAAACAAAAACATTAAACTGAAATGCCTGTTTAGTTTTACCCAAAGTTAGAATTAAAGATCCTAATGGAGCCCAATAACCTTTTACAACAGAAAAAAATATAAAAAAAATGAAAATGAAATTAATATTCAAACTGCTTTGCTCAGGAAAAAATTTTGATACCAAAAATTCTTTGAGAGCAATTACAAATAGAAAAATCATTGTAATTATAAAAGAATTTATAGACAATTGTATTTTTAGACTATTTTTAAATTTGATATAATTGTTTTTGGTCTTATCAAATATTGGAAAAAACGCATTATTTAGAATGGGCGAAATTAGCCTAATTGGCTTAAGAGTTAATTGTTTTGAAACATTAAATACTCCTAAAATTTCTAAACCATAAAATGAAGTTATAATCAATGTATCTATTTCTTTTGTAAAAAAATTAACTAACTGACTAAACAAATCATAGATACCTACAGTAATAAATTTATAAATTTCTTTAAAAGAAACAGGTCCAAATAAAGATAAGTCTCCTTTCAATTTGAAAAAATAAAAAATATTATCAATTAAAAATTTTAAAGTAATCCCAAAAACAAAACTTTTTATACCTAAATTAGAAATAGTGAAATAAATAACAATAAACTCTAAAAGAGTACTTATTAACTCAATAATGGAGAGTTGTTGAATTTGTCCTTTAGATATTAGAACAGACCTATAAAACTTCCCTAGGCCATTTAATAAGATAATTACACCTACAATAGCGAAAGTATAAAACTCTTCAATACCAGAAAACCAAAAATATAAGAAAAGAAAAAAAGTTATAACTAAATAAAAAAAGATAGATTTTAATAGATTGAACCAAAACAAAGTTCTAAGCTGTAAATCATTAATATTAGACTGACTATAAACAGAGTTCTGAATGCCCATTTCACTTAACAAAATTGACAATAAAACATAAAATGTAAGTAATGAAAAAAGCCCTCTTTCAGTTGGAGTTAAGTTAGATGATAATATATAAAGTTCAATTATTTTTATAAAAGCTATTATAATTATACTAGAAGCATTAAAAGATAAATTTTTGATTTTACTCACGATTTAATTTTTTCTTCTAAATTCCTCATGACATCATCAAATTTTTTCGGATAATACGAATTCCTATTATAAAAACGTGTTTTGGGATATAACAATAATTTAACGCTGTTTGATAGCAAAAATAATGGATTCTGTAGTGTTTTCTTAAAAATACTCTTAATTAAAAATGGATTGTTTTTATGAAATCCCATATTAAAACCTAATAGGTTAATCAATATCCTTTTCTTATTAATAATTGACTTTTGATTTAACCTTAATTTTTCAATAGGAACAAAATTTTCTTTTATAAAAGTGTTAATAAATTTAGACTTTTTATCTAAATATTTTTCAAGATAATAAGCCTGAAAATTTTTACCGAAATTAAAGTCAAAATCTGACTGATGAATATGTACAAATAAATATTTATCACTAAAAAGAAGGGGTCTTAGCATTGGAGCATTAGTTTTACTATAATCAATAATCTTTCCCTCCCAATCAGATACATTTGTGAAATCTTCATAATGGATTGTTTTTTCAAAAGATATTTCAGCATGAATCCAGAAAGCTAGAATACCATGAATATTTAATATGTCTAAAGGAAGTGATAAAGGATATCTTCTAATGAAATTTGATTTTTTTATAAAAGATCCTTTTAATATATAAAAATGATCATCGAGTTTACCTAAAATTTCACCATTTGAATTTCTATAACTCAATCCTGGACCTCTAAATGCCATTACTTTATCAGATTTAGAGATTAAACCAATAATATCTAACAATTTCGACTCATTAAGTATCCATCCATCAGAGTGCGTATGAATGACAAAATCATTGTTTTGTGATAACTCGATTAAACCTTGCCGTTGTGATTCCCATATTCTAGCTGTTATACTTTCATTTCTTAATGGAGAGTTTTTTAAAAATTTATAAGTATTTAGCTCAATAACTTTTGTACAATTATCATCAATTTTATACTTTATAAAATCTTCATTGGATGCTTTTTCATTTCGAACTACTACGACTTGATTCACACACTTAAATGAGTTAAGAATATCTAATAATATTCTTAATTCTTCAAACTTATCAAAGACACTAATTGCAACACCTAGCTTCATCTTTCTATTTTTACTTTAAAGTTTTCATACTCAGTAGGCGTTCCAAAAAAATCATGCATATCAATATCTACTAATTTATATCCAACTTTTCTTTTTTCTTTTATAAGTTGACTATACAATGGCATTATAAATGTCTCGTTATTGACTAAAACTCCATCTCGATAAAACAAGTGATAAACATTATTATAGATTTTTTTATTTTTAAAAACGTATAATCCATTTGAGCACAAATCTGAGATTCTTTTTTTTTCTGCAACTTCGACAATGTTATTGTTATTATCTAACTTAATAAACGACCAATGATCTCCATGTCCTTTAAATACCTCAACATATCCATCTAGATCCTGAAACTTATCTTCAAATCTAAAGAAAGATAGTTTTGTGTCTATATTAAAAATTATTATCGGACTATCGTCAATTACTTCCTTAAGAATTTCATGAACAGTTTCTGCTTGTCCAGAAGTATCTTCTACTAAATCTATTAATTGGAAATTGGTGATACCTAAGTTAGATACTTCTTTTGTTAAGAAATTAGAATCTACATATTCTCCAATGTATCCAAAATAAAAAGTTGAATTTGAAAAATAATCCTTAAAACTTTCCAAACTATGAGAAAATAGTGATTTATTCCCCGCTTTTAGTTTGTATTTAAAATCAGTATAACCTGCATCAAAAAACCTTGTGCTTTTACCTGCCATTGGTATAATAATATTCATAATTTATATTTCATTAAACAACTTGAATAATCTAAATGAATTTGCTAAAAATGCATTTTGTCTTTTTTCGGATTCTGGATGTAGTGGAATCATGGATAGAAATAAATGAATATTAATCTTAAGAAGGGTTTTATCCATGTAATTCCATTTATTTCTAACGTATCTTATAAAATCAGAATCATCAGAAGAGAAAATATTAAATTTTATTTCACGTTTCTCGGATATATTAACTTCGTACTGTTCGGCAATAATAAAATCATATTGACCTACAATTGAATGGTAAAGTTTTGCATAGTCATATATTATATTTCCACATTGTGATATATTACCAAGGAAGTCAATACCTCTTGGATCTATAAGTTTAATTTGATTAGTTTGTAAATCTAAAAACATATTGCTGAAACAAAAATCTCCATGACTTAAAGACATTGGGAAAATGAAATCATTATTATTGAATGAAATCGACTTAAGCATATCAGCTATTTTATACTTCTCTCCTCCAAAGTAATATTCTAAATTTGTGTTTATATCTGTTAGGTTTAATCTATTTGTAGTTTTAAGCTCTATATTTCTATAAAAGTGTCCTAAATCTAACTTATTGAATTCTTTATTTTTAAATAGTTCTAATATTCTTTCACAATTTGATATGATTCTTTTAAACCTACTTAAAGATATATTACCAAAAACGTAAGTTTCAGATATAGTAGGTAAAAAAAGTTTTTCTAATTCATAACTAATTGTAAGTCCATCATTTTTTAAATTTCTGACAATTGGAATATTTGATTTTAAATTTTCTGGCAAGGAATTAAACCATAAATATTCAGCAGTAATTTTATTAATTTTACCACTTGATTTTGTGATAAAATTACCATCAGTGTTTTTTATTGAATTGAATAACCTTTCTGTTGTATAATTGAACTTGTTTGTGATATATGTATGATAATGGCCCAAATCCATCCAAGAATCTAATTTTATTTCGCATGGTAAAACGAGATTATTATAATTTACTAACCCTTCTTTAAAATCTTGTGAATCATCAAGAACCTTAATGAAGTTTTTAAAGTTTTTGAAATAAAAATAACCGGTCATAACTATTTTATTCCTCAAATGAGTCCAGGAGTAATCAAAATCAGATTTAGAAACTGATGCTGAATAATTTGGTAAATTAATTGGAAAGTCTTCATTAAAAAGAGTGTCACCCATTAATAAGGATGCAGAAACTAATTTATACTTTAGAGATATATCTGAGAGATTTGATCTTAAAGTGCTATTAGTTTTACCAAAAAAATATTTAATATTTTTGAATTTAGACTTCAAAAAAACTAATCTACTATCATTCTGAAATTGATTAGGTAAATTAACTATTATATTATCAAACTCATGACATAATAATAACTGTTGCTCTAACAAGGTTTTATTCTTGATGGGAAGAAGAGCTGGTGTTATTTTACCAAAATATAAACTCAAACTTTCATTTACAATACCTCCAGAACAGATAATAACAGTATTATTCATCATCCAAAATATTTTTTATTTGTGAATATGACTTGGATATAAATTCACTAGGACGGATAGCTTTATCATCAACATAGAATCCATCATTTCCACACCACGGCTTACCAACATAAATTTCATCAAAAGGAACATTGTTTTTCTCTAACCATTTAAAAATTATGGGAAGAGTTTGAGCAGTTATTTTACCTATATTGTTATTATGAGTTCTCATGTTTCTGGCAGTAAACAGAATTATATTGAACCCTTTTTCTTTATACTCTCTAACCTTATCAATGAGTTTTAAATTTGGACTCACTAGATTATAATCTTTATTATCACCTAACGTAAGAGTTTTATCAATATCTAAAACTAAATTTTTCATAATGTTTTATTTTATTATTCCACAATAATCTAATACTATTTTTTCTTTACTAATACTCATATTTTTAAATTCTTCATGAGCAACTAAAAACACAATTATATCTGCTTTTTCAACTGCATCCTTGAAGTTTGCTAACTTAAATACTGAATGAGAATCAATATTAGGTTCGACAATAAAGTATTCTTCATTGTTTGAGTTTTGCAAAACTTTTTGAGCTATATATTTAGCTGGAGATTCTCTTAAATCATCAATATTAGGTTTAAAAGCTAACCCCATTATGGCTGTTTTAGGCTTTCTACCGAATTTTAATTCAAATTTAAGCTTCTCATTTTGAATTTTTTCAGCACACCAAAAAGATTTGTAATTGTTTACTTCTCTAGCTGTACCAATGATCTTTGATTCCATTGGATAATCGGACACAATAAAATAAGGATCTACTGCTATACAATGACCTCCAACTCCACATCCTGGTTGCAGGATATTTACTCTTGGATGTTTATTTGCAAGATTGATTAATTCCCATACATTAATATCTGCTTTATCACATATCAGTGAGAGTTCATTTGCAAATGCTATTTGTACATCTCGCGAGGAGTTTTCTACTAATTTACACATCTCAGCAGTACGAGCATTCGTTCCATGCAACTCACCCTTTACATACTTTCCATAAAACGAAATCGCTTTTTGAGTAGAATCCTCATCGACTCCTCCAATAACACGGTCATTTTCAACGAGCTCATGCATAACATTCCCTGGCAATACTCTTTCTGGACAATATGCGATATGAATAGCACCTTCCAAATCAGGCCTTGAAGTAAAAATTAGTTTTTGCATTTTTTCAGTTGTACCAATTGGAGAAGTAGATTCAATAATATATAAATCTCCTTTTTTCAGTAATGGAATAATTCCTTTTGTTGCGGCCTCAACAAACGAAATATCTGGCTCATGGTTGCCTTTAAATGGTGTAGGAACAACTATTAAGTATACATCTGCTGAAGTTGGCTTTGTTGAAGCTTTAAAAAAACCATTACAAACTGCTTTGGAAACAATTATATCTAAGTCAGGCTCTACAATATGAATTTTTCCTTGATTTATTGTATTAACAACTTTTTGATTTATGTCAACACCTAATACATTTGTTCCATGAGACGCTATTAATGCTGATGTGGGTAATCCTATATATCCTAATCCAATGGTTACTACTTCTGTATTCATTATTTTATATTTTTGATAAATTCTACAATTCTTTTTGATGCCAGACCGTCTCCATAAGGATTATGTAATTTTGACATTTTTTCAAAATTTTCATTATTATTTAATAAGTCTAATGTTTGAGAAACAATTAATTCTTCATTAGTTCCTACCAACAATACAGTACCTGCTTCAACCGCTTCTGGTCTTTCAGTAGTATCGCGCATTACTAAAACTGGTTTTCCTAAACTTGGTGCTTCCTCTTGAACACCTCCACTGTCAGTAATAATAATTTTAGATCGATTCATTAGCCAAATAAAATCTTGATATGCTAAAGGGTCAATTAAAATTACATTACTAACTTCCGTCAAAATTCTATTTACAGGTTCCTGTACCTTTGGATTCAAGTGAACAGGATAAATAATCAAACGATTTGTATCATCTTTTGCAATTCGTTTTAAAGCTTTACAAATCCTTTCAAAACCCCCTCCATGATTCTCTCTTCGGTGTCCAGTGACTAAAACAACTTCTTTTGTTCCAATTTGTTTAGAAAGTTCTTGTATTAATTGACTTGGATTTTCATTAACTTTTTCAACAGATTTAGTCAAAGCGTCAATCACAGTATTTCCAGTAACTATAATTGAATCTTCAGATATATTTTCTTTAAGTAAATTCTCTTTAGAAGTTTCAGTAGGAGCAAAGTGATAGTCGCAAATTCTACCTGTAATTTGTCGATTTATTTCTTCCGGAAAAGGAGATAGTTTGTTGTTTGTTCTAAGTCCTGCCTCCACATGACATACTTTTGCTCCAGAGTAAAAACTTGCTAAAGAACCTGCCATAGTAGTTGTAGTATCTCCGTGAACAAATACATAATCTGGAGTAAATTCTTCAAGAATTGGCTTTAGAGACTCAATAATAGTAGCTGTTAAACCATATAAATTTTGTCCTGGCTTCATTAAATCAAGATCATAATCAGGTTTGATTTCAAAAAAATCTAATACTTGATCTAACATTTCTCTGTGCTGGGCAGTGATACAAACTTTAGTGTCAAAAGTGTCCGAATGTTTTTGGAACTCTTTAACTAATGGAGCCATCTTAATTGCCTCAGGTCTTGTCCCAAAAATTAATAGTATTTTCATTTATTTTTTCCTATTTGATAATATTCAAATCCTTTTTCCTCAATCCTAAATGTGTTAAACTGATTTCGTCCATCAAAAATAACTGGAGCTTTCAATTGTGTTTTTATTTCTTCAAAATCAGGTGAACGAAATTCTTTCCATTCGGTAAGTAATACTAATGCGTCTGAGTCTTTTAAAACATCATACTTAGAATCTACATACCTAATATTTTGAACTCCTTTGAGGTAGTGCTCTTTGGCTTCATTAATCGCCTTAGGGTCATAAGCTTTTATTTTGGCACCTCTTCTCACCAAGTCTTTAATTACATATAAGGCTGGTGCTTCTCGCATGTCATCGGTTCCTGGTTTAAAGGCCAAGCCCCAAATACCAAAAGTAAATCCGGTTAGGTCTTCTCCAAAACGGGTTACAATTTTCTGAGCAATTACTAATTTCTGAGCATCATTTACCTCTTCAACTGCAGCTATTAATTTTGCATGATAATCATGCTCTTTAGCTATCTTTGTTAGTGCCTTTACATCTTTTGGGAAACAAGAACCTCCATAGCCTGCACCAGGATAAATAAAGCTGTATCCAATACGGTTATCTGAACCAATTCCAATTCGTACCTGATTGACATCTGCCCCTACCTTTTCACAGATATTAGCAATTTCATTCATAAAAGATATTTTGGTCGCCAGCATTGCGTTGGCTGCATATTTTGTCATCTCAGCAGAACGAATGTCCATGGTGATAAAACGGTCATGAGATCTAAAAAAAGGAGAGTATAATTCCTTCATTTTTTTAAAGGCAATCTCAGAATCTGCTCCAATAACCACCCTGTCTGGCTTCATAAAATCCGCAATAGCAGCTCCCTCTTTTAAAAATTCAGGATTAGAAACCACATCAAACTGTAAATCAGAGTTCCGTGCATCTAACTCTTTTTGAATGGTCGCTTTTACCTTATCAGCAGTTCCAATAGGTACGGTAGATTTATCAACCACAATCAATCTTTTTTGCATGGACTGACCTATAGATTTCGCTACGGCTAAAACGTATTGTAAATCCGCAGAACCGTCATCGCCCATAGGCGTACCAACGGCTATAAAAGCAATCTCTGAATTTTGTAAAGCTTCATTTAATTTGGTAGTAAAAAATAAGTTTTTATTCTTTATATTTTTTAACACCATGGTTTCTAAACCAGGTTCAAAAATTGGAATGATCCCCTTATTTAATTTCTCAATCTTGACTGGGTCTATATCTACGCAAGTAACCCTGTTTCCCATCTCTGCAAAACAAGTTCCTGAAACTAGTCCAACATATCCGGATCCTATAACTGTAATATTCATCTATTATTTATCTTCTACTTTTTTCACTTGTTTTCTCAGCCCACTCGAAGAGAATCTATGATCTCTAGAATTATAATAAACATCAATTCCTTTTTCTTCGCAATACGTTTTACCTGTAAAGTTTTTTTCTTTATACTCTTCGCCAATGATTCTAACATCTAGTTTAAAAGAGCGTAAAATATCTTTTAAATCTTGCTCAGATACGTAAGGGACAATTTCATCTACATGCTTGGATCCTTTAAGTTGTATATACCGCTCTATTATAGACTGGGAAGGCTTATTTTTCTCAGGGCGATCAATCGACGGGTCTAACTGCAGGCCTACGATTAAATAATCGCACTGACGTTTGGCTTCTTCTAACATCTTTACATGCCCGGCATGAAAAAGATCAAAGGTTGAAAAGGTGATTCCTACTTTCATACTTTATGTTTTTTTTCGACTACCACCGGTAGTCACTTATATTAATTTTTATGATTTTAAGTTTGTGTTGTACTAGTTAAGCTCCACATGAAAAAAATGGAAAATTGAAGTCTTCTAAAGAGCTTGGAGTTATTTAGAGCAAACAAAGTTTGATTAGTAAAATCATGCTAATTGTTAAGAATTAAACAATATTATTGAGGGTTTTCAACGGCTCCGCCCTTTCCTGTTACAGGAACAATGATATTTAATGACATAAAACGTTGTAGGGG
>Ga0209223_10002377_pt1 | contig 18933 bp, 17 predicted proteins | sample COG_06_FD_184750 | JGI IMG/M metagenome (GOLD analysis project Ga0209223, IMG submission 184750) | Pelagic Microbial community sample from North Sea - COGITO 998_met_06 (SPAdes) (version 2) | ecosystem: Environmental > Aquatic > Marine > Neritic zone/Coastal water | place: Helgoland, sampling...
GGAGGCGAGCTGCCTGGCCAAGTCACCAAGCTGCATGGCGGGCAAAATGGTCAAGTTGCTGCAACCGGCTCGGTCAAGCTCATCAGGAAGATCTCCGATTATAAGGAAACGAACCGACGGATCCGCCCGTTCAACCAACTGCATCACCTCCAGGTAGTCAGCAATGTCATAAAAGCGACCAAGCCTTCCGTGGTATACCACCGTAAAGTCCATAGCCTTGTCCACCGAGAGCAAATCTTCGGTGAACACTTCCTCGTCGTAACCATTGGGAAGCAGATGCGTTTCCTTCGCTGGAAACGCTTCACCAATTTCCATCTTTAGTCCATGAGTTACAGTGCTTAGCGAGGTCGCACCAGAATAGACCCAGCGTTCCAAAGCACTAAAACTTTTGTACAAAATGCCTGATGCACTCAGGACCCCAAGGTCTACCAAAACCCGAGGATAGCGGTCGCGCACATCCATAAAATATGGAACCCCACTGCATCGGGCAAAAACCGAACAAATGCAAGCCATGAAAAAAGGGGGGGAAGTGATCAGACAACATTTTATTTTTCGGCGCTTCAAAAAAATCCTGACGCCTAGGTCAAACCCCAAAAAAATTTCCTGAGTTAGCCGAAAAATTAGGTTCGCTCGGTTGCAAGGGGCGGAAAAGAAGGATCTTTCAACCAATGGCCTGTTGGGTTCGGCCGATTTCGAGGTCAGGACCCTCACGGTTCCACCTAAACCCTCCAGGACATTCACCCAAGGTCTTATTCGTGAAGCAGCCGCAGCTGGCATTGGAGTATATTCGGAGGAGACTATAAGCATCAAGTTCTTCAAATTAAGCCATGGTCTTTGCGGGAAAGGACTTTTCGATAATCCCTAACCACACGTTGGGCAATCTTTCTCGGGTCATGCCACTTCTTTAAATAGGCTAGACCTCGGTCCGCCAAAGTCTGTCTTTCTCCTAAGCTCATTTGCAGAATACCAATTAATTTTTCCTCCAGCGAACTTTCGTCGGCGTTGATGATAGGTAAGTCCGCAAGCATTTGGGGTGGCACGAAGCGCAACCCCCTACCCTTGATAAAGCAAATGATCGGTTTACCCAAAGCCATTACCTCGAGCGAAACCACCCCATACCAACCAATGACCAACTGATCGATGAAAAGGTCGATTTCCTGGTATTTCTTCTGGGCATCTTCCCTGCTCAAGCCTTCGATTAGTTCGAGACGAATTTTGAATCCCTTGGACCTCAAATTCTGGACAGCTCGAATAATATCATCAGTACCTTTAACCATTCGATGAGTGGGAGCATGGCCCACCACAAATTCACTGCTTTGATTAAATGGAAGTATTTTAGGATTCAAACCTGCCTCAGTTGCATAAGGAAGAAATTCGGAACCCTTGGGCAGAACCTCGAGCAAGTCGGGGTTGAGCGAATAAATCTTGTCTGCGATTCCCGTCAACAACATCTTTTTTCGTCTGATCGAACCATTGGTTTTTCCCGACCTTCCGATCACTTCTGCCGCCAGCCCACTTTGCTGGTGTTTTTCAACAAAGCATTGGGTCTCGCGAGCGTCTGATCCTTGAAAGGTTATAAAAATCGCCTTTTTTTTCGCTCCAAGACGATGCAAGGCAATCTCGGATCCGAGCAATCCCAGAGCGTACAGGCGAATCATTTTCCGTAAAGGCTTGGGAAAAAGAGATTCCTTGGGATGAGGCCCATCACCAAAGAAGGGTGTAATGAATCGACCATTGTTGAGGTGAACGATTCCCCCCAGAGAAACCGATCTCAAAAGAAGGAGCCAACGGTTGATTTCAGATCGCAAAAGGGACCGGTTATAAAAGTAGGACACGGATTGGTTAACACCCGTAAACGGATTTTGGCTTTCGCAAAAGCAAGAGCTTTTTAGACCCAGTTCCCTCTCATACTTTGCCAATGTAGCAGGATTGCCACCCACTTGTTCGGGACAATGAAGTACAGAGATCACGAGTCTAAAAAAATAAGTATCTGGAAAAGGAAATTCAGCAAAAAATCATTTCCCTAATGAGGTGACCGACAACTTTTTCGGACAGTGCCATTTTTCGACATATTGCCTACTTTTTTTCCTAATTCCACTAACTCTTCGTAAGGCACGGACGAACCTTGATACTGCACGGACACCTTGACCTTGAAAAATTTTAGAGCTGAATCTCGACCGCATGCATCATTTTCCTGTATTTCGAATAGAGGAATAAACGAAAGTAAGTCCACCCCCGCTCACCGTTGTACCTGTAGGATGGAAAGGGAGTGTAGAGTAAAGAGCCAAAATTAAAGAAAACGACCTGAAAAAGAAAGACATACTTCAAACAAAGGAACCTCTTCAGCTCCTTAAAAAGAAAACTTTCTTTTTTCCGATACATGAAATGGTCAGCCTCCATGCCCAAGCCCAACGGGTGCTCTGAAAGCGCCCATGAGCTAGCGTGAAAACCCATAGCTTTCATCTGCCTTTAGATCGCCTGCGGATTGCCTCCGACAGTGGCGGGCAAATGAAGAATTTTTAGCTTTCTGTTACTACCAACCAAGGTTGATTAAGGCGTCCCCCAAACAGACCCCAGGTTCATGCAAGAGAGTTTTCATCAAAGAAGTATCTCCGATTAGGTCGCTTGTAGATTCCTCGATTGCTTTATAGACGGGAGGTTTTCCAAGAAAAGTTCCGAAAATTTCGCATATCTCACGAATAGAAAGCACTTCAGGACCCGCAAGATTTATGATGGCACTTTCATCTAAATGAGTTGAGCGCAAAATTGCTTCGCTAGCGTCTTCAACATGAAGAGGATTAATCCGGATGCCATGGCTGCCTTCTAGTTGGACCGGCTTGGACGCTGCCACATGATCGAAAAGCCGGGGCAGCAGCATGGTCTTGTTTTGACCGGGACCGTAAATAAAAAAAGGCCGCAGGATGATGACCTTAAAAAAGCTTGCGTAGTTATGAATCATAATTTCGCTACAGGCTTTGCTTCCCAAATAGTGACCCAAGCGCCCGGATGGGACAACGGGAGCGTTTTCCTTGAATGCCTGTGTTCCATTACCATAAATGCCTCCGGATGAAGTATAGACGAACCTCTCGATACCGACTCTCATGCCATAGTCTAAAAGTCGGGCAGTGGACTCGATATTGACCATGAAAAGATCAACTGCATTTTGGGGAAACTCACGAAAATAGGGGGACTGGGCCAAATGGACGATCTGATCCAAATCATCGGGAAGGAGACTATCCTGCCAATCTTCGGATAGATCCAAAACCAAGGGCTCAACCCCTTTGGGCAATGTGGAGGAGGAATCCTTTACCACAGCAAAGACTTCCAGCCCATCGTCGAGGAACTTGTGACAGCAATGTCTGCCGCAAAGGCCTGTTGCCCCCGTTATCAAGACCTTACCCATTCGGCAATTGGCCTTGATGGTAAAACTTCTCGAGAAAAGACTCAGGCGATAAAATGATCCATCGTGGATTTATTCCGCAAACAATACTTTCCATTTCTTTAGTCCAAGAGCAGGCATAAGTACTCCCTCCTTCAGAAATAAGCGGTACCTGACAAATTCTTTTCAAAGTCTGAACCATTCTAAGGCTAGAAGCATATTGGGAGTATTCATAAAAAGAGTAATCAAATCCTGTCTCTAAGTCTGAGAAACGAAGATCTACCATAGAAAATTTCGCATAGCTGACAAACTCGAACTCTTCACCTAGAAAAATGGTGCGGCAAAGCTCAAACATGCTCAATACTTTTGACCCTTGACGAAAGAAACCCTTTTTATCGACATCGACAACAATGTACTTTCCAAAAAAATCGGCGTAAAACTCCAATAGACTATGTCCATTACTGAAGGAGTTTAGAGACTCGAGCGTATGTCCTTGGACCATTCTGGTCGAAAACCCATTTTGCGAAAGCAATTTTCCCACAAAAAGAGAATTGTAGGTACAGGTCAGTCGAAGAAATCTTTTAGATGCTTTGGAAAGCTTTTCGGAGAACATACTATGATTGTCGCAGTTACCCCTAATACTGAGAAGGGATAGAATCTTAGCGTTGGTAAATACATTTTTTCGGTCCAGCACAACCCTTTGATGGTTTGCTTTTTGAGGAACCGCAAAGCGATAGATCCCCGGTCGCGTGCAGTCATAGAGTTTTCCCTCCACCTCATAGATGCAAGGAGCTAAGATAAGGGCTTCATCCTGCAAATCCAACGACTGCTGGGAAACCTTTTCCGGGGCTTCCACGAGTTGGACGATGTCTGTTTCGGTTTCAAGGAAGGCAATCACTTCCTCCGTGGGACCTTTTGAGCCGAGGAGCTTGCGAAAGAGGAAGGCAATTTTCTTAATCATACCCAGCCTTTTGCATGTAGGAAATTCTTCATAAGTTTCAGGGTCCCACTGGGAGCCAAGAGGAGATAAGAAAAAAGTGAAAGTAGCAAAAAGAACAGGAAGGAGTTAAGAAAAACAGACCAAGGTTGCCCCCCAGAAATAAACGAACCAAAAGCAAAGGAGAAGAAAACAGCAAAGCATACAAAAAAAAGAGAGCGAAAATACCTGTACTCCACCTTGTACAGCTTTCCACTTACCAAGAACAAGGCCAAGGAATGCAGAACGGATCCCGCGAAAAGAGCAATTGCCGCGCCCAGCCCCTTATAGACTGGGATCAACAGAATGCTGCACACTACGACGGTGACAAAGCTGAATACTTGGCAGAAACTGGAGTAAATCGTCTTGCCGGAAACCCAAATCCCCGTCCCCAGTATGTTGTTGCAACCAGTCATGAAAAAGGAGCCGGCGAGAAAGTAGCTGATGAGGTGGGCATCATGGTATTCCTGCGGCGTAAGTAAGTTGATGGCACATTGGGCAAAGCAAGTGAAAGAGAGCAGCAAAATTCCGAACAATAAGATGTAGGCCGAATAAACATCCGCATAAGTTTTCTTAGCGTTGGAGTTCTTCATGATAGAGAGAGCAAAAGGGTCATAGGCCAACCGAAAGGCAGCATTTCCAAGGCTTAGGACGGAGGCAAAGGCAAAAGCTACCGCAAAAACGCCCTGTTGGTGCAAGTCGGTGAAGTAATTGATAAAGAGCCTGCTGGATTGAGTTTGCCCCCATCCCATGAGTGCAGCTGGGAACTGAGGCAAGGAATAAGCCAATATGGGAATCAACAATCCCGAGGATAGACTTAGTTCGAACCTTTTCCTGACGAAGAAAAAACCAACGAGAAAACCCAACAAAACTCCGGCCGCTCGGGCCCAAAAGACGCCCTCTATGCCGACTTCCCAAAAGCAAATCAAGAAAAGCAGCAAAACGATGTTTACCGAGAAGCTCGCCAACTCGCAAATCAAGTATTTGTAGGGTTCTTTGTGCAACCTGAGGATGTTTTGAACCGCGGTCATAAGAATTCCGAAGAATAAATAGACGGAACCAATCCTAAGGTAGGGAACAAATGAATGAAAACCTCCCTGGCTTTTCCTCAAGTTGAGTAATTCGCTCAAATAGGGGGAAAGGAAGAATAGACTTGCCGCAATGCTCCCGCCTGCAAAGAAGACATAAAGTAGCCCGGATCCAAGAACCATTCTTTTGGCATCCTTTGCATCGTGATGGAAAAAATAAAAGGACACTCCCGACCCGACATTCATTCCCGCAACAATCACCGCCAGACTGAGGGCAACTTGGACCATAGAAATCACGCCATATTCCTCGGGTCTGAAGTAATAAGAGAGTATGGGAACGGAAAGAAACCCGACGAGCCTGCTAAGTATGGCACTTAGGCCATACCCGAAGGAATGGGATGAAAGTTCTCTTAGGGCCTTGAAGGAACCTGTCAAATTAGAGCAGAAGAATTCACAGGATACCTGTAGGCGAGGTAATTCTCATCCTCAAGTTCCAGGGACAGAGACTTGAAATTATAGACATCCAAAAATTTGGCCAAAGCGGTTTTGTCGACGATCACATAATCGACTTGGTGCCGATCGCACAGTTTTTTCCAATCCAAACTTAAGTAAGGGTATTCGTGAAGATAATCGTCGTACATGGATAGTTCAGTGATTCCACCTGGTTGCCACCAAAAGGAACGACAACCAACTCTGGCCACGATATCTGCCCCCAGTCTCATGCTAACAGGAAAAACCACATCAGACGGAGTAATTTTTAACCGGCAAAGAAAGTCGGACAAGTTATCCCTGCCCGAAACATGGGAATGACCGCAGAGACGATTGATCAAAAGAGAAGAACAAATCCCATAAGCGGCACAACCGCCCATTATAAAAAGCCCCGTCTTTGTTCCGTAATGAGATCCGATCAAAAAAGCTAAGGCCAAGGGATTGAGGAAAAAGAGCCCATACTCCAAATATCGATAAGATTCTCCGAGAAAGTTAAAAACCTTCGTTGATGTAAGGAGGTAAGCAAGCAAAACAGCGAGGTAAACCCCTGAAAGGAAAACGAATTCATGATCCGTAAAAAACAAAAAGTACAGGGCCAAAAGAATTTCCGGGTAATGCAAAATGGCTCTGGTCGGCTCTCGTTTGTACAGTTGCTTGGCGAAAATCTGAAACCTACCACTGAGAAGGTTTCGAAACAGATCGGGCAAAGAGACCAATGAACTTAGTACAGGAGCCGTATACCTAGATTTCCTTACTCTCAAAAAATAGATCCTCCAATACCTTACCATTCCCAACAAACTGCGAAGGGAGTAACCTTTACTAAATACTACAGAAAGCAGCACACCAAGGGCAAGGGAGCTGATGACTTCGGAACAACCGGTAATAAGGAAAAAAAACAAAGCGAAAAACAACAGGAGTTGGGCCGCGAAGGTACCGCTGAGAATACCTATTGCGGCGAAAAAGGAAGCTAGGTAGAGACCGGCTTCGAGGTGAAACTCCAAATGGATGAAAAGAAAAAGTACGAAAAAGGAACAAGCTATTTTGGCGAGAAACCTCGAAGACAGCTTAAGATAGGCAATCGCGGGACCCGCGGTTACCAGATTTTGAACGCAAAACAAGTGGGCCAGCAGGCATCCGCTCAAAAGCACCGAATCGGTGGCGGGAAAAAATTCCTCTTGGCAATAAAAGGAGAAAAAGACGAAGGTCGCAAAGGAAACAGCGTAAACCAATAAATTTGGGAGGTAGCTATAACTCTTCAGAAATTGAATAGGAAAAAAAGCGCAAAGTCGGTGAAACAGGACTGGGTAACTCATCTTGTTAGGGATGACATAATTTTCCACAGCCCTTGCACCCCACCCTCTTTTTATCTGTTTAATAATTTGTAAGTGCACCGAAGAGTCTCCTGCAAAACCTCTGGAAAACCAACCGAACGACAAAGAACAGCTGACAAACCTAACAAGAAGTGAAACCGCCAAGGAGAATGCGACCACAAAATAAATCGACCCCATCATGCTCTCCACAATGTTCATGAGTTCAGAACCCCCTTGATAATTTCCTCGGTTTTCCTAAACCCAACACAAAACAAGACATCCAAGATGGACATGGACGGATGAAAGGTACTGCAGCCTGGCTGCGGATATTCATTCTGAACGAACTCCTGAAACTCAAACGATACCTTGTTCAGCAAAAAATCTTCCGGTTTGATGAAGTCCAAGCACCCGGTTCCCGACAAGTAAGAGGTAGCTTTGGCTGCCAGACAAATCTCCAAAACCAAGTCATTCCCCCTTAACTCGGAGATCCTTGAATCAGGGATTAAATCTCGAACCTCGACAAATTCAGTCCGAATATTCAATCGCCGGCAAACTGCAGAGATTATGGAAAGGGAAAAATCGCGGGCGAATTGATGTTCCGCGGCATACAGGCCTTCGACGAAATCAAAGACTTCCTGAAAATAGGAAGTCTTCGCATATGCCTGCCTAAGAGTGCCTAGGTGCTTTGCTCGATAATTGACCTCATCGTTAATTCTTACTTCGAATATCTTTTGGTTGGAGGAGCGATAAATCGGGAGTGTGATCCAGGCAGGCCCTCCTTGAAGCAGGATTCGGTTGCGAGAAAACCAGCTCTTTCCCCGCGGAGCTTGGACGCAATCGAAAACTACGAATTTATCCGAAGTGGCAATTTTATTAAAGAGCCCGGCCCAGGGCCAGAAGTCAGGCTGGTGAATCGACAATTTCAAGGTTTGCGGATTATGCCATGCTTTGTGGGTATGCTCGGCTTGCTTCCTTTAACGCCTGTTTCATTTGAAGGACTTCTTCCGAGCTGCCTAGAAAGCCGGACTTTGCCAATGGTGCAGGCAAGGGCTCGAAAGTTAGTTCGCCGCCGTTTTTCCGTACCGCATCCTTTATTTTTGCAAGTGCTTCGTTCGGACTGTCGCATAATTCGCGATAATGCAAGCGAAGTAATTGTGAGTGCCCGGAACTTTCGGAGAATTTCCCTTCGTACATAGCTTTAAAGTAGCAAACTTGATGTGCTACCTGATTCAAAAGGTTTTCTCCCCTCAAGGATTCGTAGAATTGAGCCGGAGGATATGAGCCCCACCATTTTTCTTCTCCCGCTTCTTTTCTTGCTCGTAGAATCGAGGAAGTGACTTCCAATGCATCTCTTTCCAAGTAAACAAACACAGCTCGATTGAAAGTTTGGAGCAGCGAATTGAGATGAAATCCAGCGAACTCCATCGGCTTGCAAACAAGGCCGCCGTTGAAAATTGCATTAATTCCGAGAATTTTCGACTGCAGCATTCGCCAATCGATCCTCGAGGAAACTTTCTCGGGCTCGTAGCCACGGAAATCTTCAACTTTCAGGCACTTGTGCCAAAACTTACTAAACTCATGCGGTTGATCGATATCGGCGGTTCTTCCATAAAAGGAATCAAAGCTCCGTAGTCTTTTCTTGGTTATGGAAAGACTGGACAGCTTGGCTCCAACCAATGGTGTCTCCCAAAAACGAGCCATAAAGTTGTTGGTGCAAAAAAGGTCTGTGTTGTTGTAGAGAATTTGAGAGAGCAAAGTCGTCCCGGATCTGGGCAAACCCATTACAAAGACATTGGAATACATCTCTTCCACCTCTTGTTGCAACTCTTGCTCCAAGTTGCCGAGGCTTTTGAAAAATTTTGAGAAAAATTGGAGGTGGTCCAAACTGCTCAAGCCCTACTCGTAAAAGTGGTGATCAAAAAAAGTATCTGGATGAACCAGCAGGTATACCAAATCGGGCCTATCGCCAAGATGCTCCGACAAAGATCGGTTATCACCATCGAGCAACTGCCCTTTTTGGTAGCATTTCCAGCGCGTCCACTCTGAGTCGCTGACATACAACGAATCCTTGAACAAAGAATGAGTGTCGGAGCCTTTGTAGGCCTCATAAGTCAGTCCGAAATCAGAAGGTTTCTTCTCTTCCCAAAAATCGAGGTTATTCAAACCAGTCATTCCCCCATGACTGGCAACCCCTTTAACTTGAACCCCAAAAACCGTGGAGAAAAAGACTAAGTCTCTCCTGAGACATTCCGCGGAATCTTCATTCCAAATCTTGCTTTGGTCTACCACCTCGCTGTGGTATCCTATTTCGTGTCCTGAATTTTGAATCTCTTTGATGATTTTGTAATTCTCGAAAGAAAAAGGGTTGTACTCAGGAGCATGCAAGCGAATGAAAAAAGTTCCCTTGATGCCAAGTTTTTCAAAAATTTCCCAAATTCTCTTGGCTTTCTTCACGGAAAAATCCACGTCAACGCGATTTACAATCATGGGTATGTCTGGCTGAAAGGATTTGCTGAAGAAATCAATGCAGCGAATGATTTGGTATTTTCCATCCAAAGCCGAACGGTACTGGGACTCAAGGTTTTGGAAGGTGAAGTCGAATGGCTTCATGGCTTATACAACTTGTTCCAGCAGCTTTTTATCTGGGAAGTTCACCAAGACGCCCATGTCCTTTTTTTGATAAACCACCATGCTTCCCAGAGCAACCGCAGACGCACCGGACTGCCCGAGAACCTGTTCTATATGCTCCATTTTACCAGCGCCCCCATGAGCAATCACTGGAAGATCAACCACTTCTGCGACCTTACACACCAAATCCAAATCAAAACCGGCCCAAGTTCCTTCTCGATCGATGGAAGTAAGCAGAATTTCCCCACAACCAAGCTCCTGTCCTCTTTTAGCCCAAATTGCTGGAGAGATCGCCCAACGTTTCTTGCCAGAGTGAGAAAAGACGCTGAGTTTGCCCATTAGACTCTTTTTTACATCAATGGAAAGAATTACCGACTGACTTCCAAAATGGTTGGCTATTTCGGTTATTAAACTTGGATTTTCTAAAGCGGAACTGTTTAGAGCAACCTTCTCAAAACCAGAGTCAAAAACCCGCTTGGCAAAATCCAGTGAAGTGATGCCTCCCCCATAAACCAAAGGCATAAAACACTCATCTGAAATCTCCTCCAATAAATTGAACTCCGGCAACCTCCCAATCCTTGAAGCGTCAATGTCTAAAAGAAACAGCTCGTCCACCTCCAATTCGTTGAAAATCCTAAGAGTGTTGCAGGGATCTCCGATGTAGTCGAATTTCCCAAACCTTCTTGTCTTTACAAGGGCACCTTTTCTGAGGAGCAAAACGGGGATAATTCTTTTAGTCAGCAAGGGGAAATTTCTGAAAATAATTAAAATTTTATAGTAGCAACCGCTTGACCGGTTGGATGGCGCTCTAATCCTTCCGGGTACTTTCTGTATTCTACCTGATACTTCTTTTCCAAGGCTTGGAAAAATGCGTTATCCAACTTACATGGAGTAATCATGGGCTCTTCCATCTCGTAATAAACCGAGTACGGGAACCGATTATTAATAAAGGTAAAAAGTAATATCCCATCAGGCTTCATCACCTTTTTTAGGACATCTAAAAGTTCATCGATTTGCCGAACGGACATATGAGTCACAACAGATTGAGCAATCGCAAAATCAAACTTCTCTCCAAAGCTTTCGTAATCGAAACCACGATCGATCTTCATGGTATAATTCTTGGAGATTTCAAATTCTTCGAGAATTCTACGACCCAGTTTCAAATAGGGTTCCCAAACTTCAACCCCAAAATAATTACCTTCATCCAAGTAGGAAATAGCATAAGTGCCAAACCTCAAGGGTCCACATCCGATGTCTAGCAGCTTGTGCTTCGAATCCATTCCCATTTTCTTCAGGGAGTCCATCTGCCACTCGCCCAAGTCCTCCCACATCAATTCGCGATTGCTGGGCACGCCTGCTTCTTCCTCTAAATGGAGATCAATAATTTTAAACATTTTCTTCTTATCCATGGTTAGACAAGCTTTCTCTTCATCGACCGTAGAAGGTATTTCGTTTTCTCTATTATGGAAATAGAACCAGCCTTGTGAGAAATTTCTTCAGGCGGAAAAAGCATGCGAACAAAACCAACTTGGTCCTCCCTGCTCGAAATGTCAGAAATCTCATGAACATTGTTGTACCTCCAAATAAGAAGATCTCCCGGTTCAATGCCCAGTTCCCTCTCGCAATGAATTTTATCTCCATTATTTTTGGTAAAGACAAAGCCAGACCCCGAATAGTCCTTATCGATCTGAGATAAAAACAAGGTCGCCTGAACGCGGGCCAAGTCAATATTCCTTGGATTTGGCTCATCCAAGCCGTAATCGGAGTGCGGGGCCAAAACATTTTCACCGTTTCGAGTAATAATCAGCCGAGGAACTACACAACGTTGTCCTGGACGAGGAGAAATTTCTCTGGTAAAGGCCTTGCCTTCGATTTGAGACCTCAAGTGAATAATAGAAACTGCAATCTCGTTGGAAACCACTTCGTGCTGGTTGCCCCATAACGGGTTGTAAAAAACCTTTAATCCTGTGGTTCTCCCATGTTTATAATAGCAAGGGCATCCTGGATAAAACGCATGTTCCTTTCCAGGGAAAAGAAGGTGAGTTTGGGGCGGATCGAGCAGCCGACACCAATAATTAACCAAGTGATCGGTAAATTTCTTCTCAAGGAATCCCTTGAATAAAAGAAAACCTTCCCCTTGAGAATGATATATTTTTCTACGCACATCCCAAACTTCTTTCTTGTTAAGGCAAAAGTTTCTATGGTTGATCGATTTCATGCAAGAGTGGAAGTTATTTTTAGAGATTCACGAATTTTTTCAACAACTCAATTCCGAAACGGTGACTTTTTTCCGGATGAAATTGAAGCCCCATAATATTTTCACGCATAACCGCGGAATCAAATTCGACGGAATGAGTTGTTTTCATCAAGGAATCTTCAGGATTTGTCACTTCGGCATAGTAAGAATGGGCAAAATAGTATCTGGCATCGGAACAAAGACTTTGTTGGAATAGATTTTCTCTTTTGGTGGGACGGGCAAAGTTCCAACCCATATGTGGGACCTTCAATGATTCATGATGTGGGAAGCGAAGAACTTTTCCAGCTATGAGCCCAAGTCCGGGCAGAGAACCCTCCTCGCTTGAATCAAGAAGCAGTTGCATGCCCAGACAAATTCCAAGCAGGGGGACCTTTTCTTCGAGAGCCTTGCCCTTGATGACATCACATAAACCGGCAACTTTATTGATCGCCTTCATTGCCGCATCAAAGTTGCCCACCCCAGGCAAAATGAGCTTTTCAGCTTGAGCGATGCGATCGGGAGATGACTCGACCTCGACTTCCAAACCAATAAAGCGAAACATATTACGCAAGGAACCAATGTTTCCCATACCATAATTGACAATTACCAACATCCCCGATCAAGCTTCGTTTATCTTTACCGGGAAGCAGTACTTCAAGTAAAAGCTCATTGGAACTAGGTTCGCTTTTGCCAAAACGGCAAACAACGGACGCAGCAGCTCAAACCTTTTTTTGTAGGTAGGAAAGTCCATCCAGGATTTGGGAGGAGTTTGCATGACTTCATCGTATTGCTGCCGGGAAATTTTTAACCTCTTTAGAAAATATTCCAAAAGTGAACGCTCGATAACCGGAGGTTGGTTGTAGGTTTTCCACGCATTTTCCCTAGTCATCTTTCCCAAACGGGCTTGAGCAGCTAAAGTGTTATTCCTAAAGTCCATGCCAAATTTCCTCGGTGCATAGATTCCATGAAAGAACGCAGTCATCCGGTTTTCTAAATGATGACCACCATAGTATTGCCAACCGAACTCTTTTTCCAGAAAAGAACGAGCTTCTTTCTTGTCGTAGTTAAGATACCAAAACGGACGGATCTTTTTAATTCGAGCGATGCAAGACCACCAAATGAATCTGGCAAAACTCATCAGCGGGTAGGTACGCATGGGAAGGGATCCAAATTTTTTGTGGATGGACTTAATATATTTTCCGTCAAAGTAGTTTCTGCCAACAGGAGTAATGCCCTCGGTTAGAAAAGAGTGCCCCTCGAGAACATACTTGATGCCATGCTTCCAAGCAGCCCGATAAATGGTTTCAGCAAGGGCTAGGTCAGTAGGTGCCTCTATTTCAGCAACCCCGGCAAAAAAGAAGGCCCGAAACAAATCATCGGCTTCCTTGTTGTCGATTACATGGGTGTAAAGATCAATATCCAAGGCAGATAAAACCTTTCGGATATTCTGGGTAGCAATCGAAGTATTCCAAGTATTATCATAGTGAACGGCCAAAGGACGAAGTCCATGTTTCTTAGCCAAGTAGAGCATGTATGACGAATCAGTTCCACCACTGACACCAATTGCACAGTCATATTTTTTACCCTTTCCACTTCGTTTAATTTCGGCAAATAAACCCAGTAACTCTTGCTCCCCCTTTGGCTTACCCGTGCCGTATTCTTTGGATAATGAATCAATTTGCTCACAGTAATTACATTCACCATCCGCATCAAATTTGATAGACGATACACGCTCGTCATAAATACACCTAGAGCATATCTGGATTTTTTCGTCGCTAATAAGATTTTTCAAAAAGAAATTTAAGGAATTCTTTTATTCATTTAAAGGTGAGTGCACCTTACAAGGATTTCCAAAAGCTTTTGTATTAGCTGGTAAATCTTCCAGCACCACACTATTGGCACCAACTACGGTACCCTCTCCAATGATCACGCCCTTTGCCACAACTACATTTGGACCGATGTAACAGCGTGAACCGATTTTTGTAGGTATACGATCCATGCTAGCTTTACCTCCACTTAGAGCCCATTTCACTGAATCATGGGAATAAATTTGAACACCAGCTGAAATAGAGCACCAGCTCCCAATTTCAAGGCCACCCGATCCATCAAGGATAACATTTGGACCGATCCAGCTTTCTTCTCCGACTTTGACATCTCCGATTACAATTGCTGAGTCATAAATACTTGTACCTTTACCAAATCCAAGTTCGCGTGCTTTTTCCCAACGATCTATGAAATAATCACCAACCGGTAAAGTTCTTTTCCATTTTTTACTTACACCCCTACGTAATGACTTGAGCAAAGAAGTCACTTTTTCAAAAAGATGAGTTTCTTTTAAAGGCTCAGGTATTATGTCATTCATATAACTGGTGGAGGCGGCTTAACAAAACGACCACTGTAACACGCTTCCTCATGATGGAAATGAATTACCTCCAATTGATTATCTTTAATCAAATCAAGTACTTCTTCCTTACTGTACCTCCTTGCATTACTTGGACTGTACCAATCGTAATTAGTTACAATGGATGTTTCTCGACCAAGATCTTCATTCCAAAAGCACTTAAGAAAATTCCAATACAAGAAACGTTGTAAGTCGTAAGACCCCCCTTTTATATTTAATGCAGGAATATCTGGAACATCTAGAGTGACATTTAGTTCACTTAGGTTCTTTCCCAAATCTGTTAACTGCTTAGACATGTCCCATAGTTCATCCTTAGACATCTGCGAACATACAGATCGAAAGTGATCGTCGAGTAACTCTCTTGGTAGAGCCTTTTTTGCATAGAAATAACAGGAGAACTCCCCACTCACAGGATTGGTTATTCGAACGAGTTCCTTAAAAGTTTCGTCTGGGTTTTGGGTATGCATGATCACCTGATCACAACTGACATAATCAATACTTCCATCCAAAAACGGAGTATTTGCAATATCTCCTTGAGCAAAAAGTAAGTTGGCTTGTAGTGAATAATTTTGAGCAGCAATTCTGACTGCATCCGAATAGTCTATTCCAATAACCAAGGATTCAGGGGCTAAAGACGCAAACCATTCAGACTTATATCCCAAACCGCAACCGGCATCAAAGATAACTCTTTTGGACTGAAGGAAACTGGCAAACTCCTCCTCCGAGGAAAATCCATAAAGTTTCAAATACCAGTCTTTTTGCATCTTATACCAGATTTCTTTTTCAGAGGTTTCCTCGTATGCTCCCCACTTATCACTAAAGGCATCGCTGGTTTGTTGTTCAGTTAAAGTTTCAGAAAAGCTTTTTAGCTCAAAGAAATTAGCCTGCTCTGATGAAAGAATCTCTTCCCGTAAAATCTCTCGCATCAGCTTTTTATAATCTTCTCTTTTCATTACACTTCGAGCATGTCAGCTTCAAGAATTGCCTCCAAGTTAAGCAATGACCAAATCAATAACCTCCGGTTGGTTTTTCCGGAAAGATGCTCATCGACCAATCGACTGACTGTTTTGCGATCGAATAAAGAATAGATTCTAGCATTCTTTTGCAGAATTTTTCTTTTAACAAAGTCTATACTTTCACCTTTAAACCAACTTGAATCAGGACCCGAAAACCCCTGTTTCTTAGCATCAGAAATTTCCTTGGGAATAATTCTGCCCATTACTTCTCTCAGAATTTGTTTACCATCTTGAGTCTGATGAAAAAATTGGGTTTGTTTATCCCCGATCGCATTTTCATTGATCCGAACAACTTCGCTGAAATTTTTCAGCTTGAGAGATACTGGGCATTTCATTGCAAATTCAGTCAAGTCATTGTCTAAAAATGGGACTCTATTTTCAAGGCCATGTGCCATACTAAGTTTGTCTTCAACCGTAAGTAATCCGTGAAGGAAGGTTTTTGCTTCAAAATAAAGTGAGTGGTTTATGTAATCCTCGGGTCTTTCCAAAGACTGATCATGAGTGAGAAATACATCCCTGAATATATCTCTTGTCCAAACATCTTTCACATCACTCCAGATGGGTGAAAAAAGTTCCTTAAGGTCGGAATTACTTACTAATCTTTGCCAGTAAAGATAATATTTATCGATATAATCCTCAAAATTATCGTTCACCATAGTCCTAAAATACCTCCAGGGATAACCGGCAAAAAGCTCATCTCCACCTGCACCTGATAATACTACCTTAACAAATTTACTCGCTAGCTTGGCCGCATAAAAATTTGGATAACTCTGCCCCACCCTAGGCTCCTCCAAATGTAAAGCCAATGAAGGAAGACATCTTTCCATATCACCTGCCTTAAGAACAACTTCATAATGCTCTGTTTTGAATGCATGTGAGAGTGCCTCAGCCGTTGACCTCTCATCAAAACATGCTTCCAATCCAGATGCCGAACTCAGATCAAAACCGCAGGTAAATGATTTTAAATAATCAAAAGATTGGGATGCAACTGCAGTAATTGAACCAGAATCCATACCTCCACTCAAATAAGCACCCAACTCCACATCACTTACAAGTTGTCGTTGAACGGCCTGCTTAAATAATCGGTCGAGCTCCTCCACATACTCTTCTTTAACAACTGGTTTGTCAGGTTCAGTAAATTTCAAATCCCAGTAGCAGGTTTTTACTAGGCTAGGATTATCTTGGTTTAATGAAATCTTGGCAAAGTGTCCGGCAGGTAAAATGCTTACCCCTTGAGTCAGAGTTTGATCAGTGAAAATATTTTGAAATGTAAAATATTCCAATAACGCTTTTTTGTTTATTCTACGGTCGAAGGAAGGCTGCTCAAACATTGCTTTTTGCTCAGACCCAAAAAGAAATGTTTGCTCTTTGTGTGAATAATAAAGTGGTTTAATACCGTACCGATCACGGCCGAGGAGAAGTATTTTATCTTTTCGGTCCCAAAGAGCTAGAGCAAACATCCCGTTAAATTTCACAAAGGCATCCTCACCCCATTCTGCAAGTGCAGAAAGAACAACTTCACTGTCGGTTTGCGAATTAAATTCATAGCCTTTAGCTGCAAGTTCAGTTCTGAGTTCACGGAAGTTATAAACTTCGCCATTATATGTCAGAACATAACGGTGATCGGCAGAAATCATCGGTTGTTTTCCTGCAGAGCTCGTGTCAATGATTGCTAACCTCCTGTGACCGAAACCAATATTTCCCTCAACCCACTGCCCTTCTCCATCCGGACCACGATGAATAATTGCATCGGTCATTCGCTTAAGAACAGCAGAGGAAACTGGCTCTCCATCTAAATTAATTTGTCCAACGATCCCGCACATTAGAGCTGAAATTTAAGTACTTTATCGATCACGAAATCCTGTTCGTCTTCTTTCATACCATGAAACAATGGGAGGGATAAACTACAGTGATCCGCAGCGTATGAATTAGGAAAATCGGTAGGCTTAATTCCATATTTATCCTTGTAGTAGCTAAGCATATGAACTGCATGAGTGGCAGGACGGGTAGACACTCCATCTTTTTGAAGTTTATCCATCCAGCTATTACGGATACCATTGATTCGGGAAACTGAATTTTCGTTAATTACTTCGGGCTCAAAAAGACAGGCATAACTCTGATAACCATGCGCATAACCAACCTTATTTGGTGGCGTTTTCAACCAATCAAGATTTGCAAAAGCATTGTCATATTTTTCTGCAATACGACTCCGCTCAAAAACAATATCATCAGCCCGATCCATTTGAGCTGAGCCCAATGATCCCTGCAAATCCGTCATTCTTTGATTGTACCCAGCGTCGGGATGATCAGAAAGAAGGTATGGACGGGCACCCAAATGTCTTTGCAAGTCAGACATTGCAGCACCGTGGTCTCGAAGACGACAAATCTTGTCGGCAAGTTTGGAATCATTCGTAGTAACCATTCCTCCCTCCCCTGTGGTGATAGCCTTGCGAGGGTGAAAACTAAAGCAACCAGTATCTCCAAAAGTACCGACATGCTTTCCTTTGTACTTTGATCCAAAGCCGCACGCGGCATCTTCGACAACAATTAAATTATATTGGAGAGCTAAATCAAGAATCGGGTCCATATCAACCGGCAGACCAAACAAGTGAACCGGAAGAATGGCTTTTGTTCGCTCAGAAATTTTTGACTCAATCTGAGTAACATCAATATTGAAAGTACCTAAATCAATATCACAAAAGACAACTTTACCTCCTAAGTGCTCAACGACATTAGCAGTAGAAATCCAAGTAAATGCAGGAACAATCGCCTCATCGCCTTCACCAAATCCTGATGCGGCAAGAGAGAGATGAAGGGCACTTGTACATGAAGTAACAGCCATGGAATGCTCAGCCCCAGTAAAGTTCGACCACTTCTCCTCGAACTCCTTAACTTTTGGTCCTTGCACTAGCCATCCGGATCGCAATGGATCCAGGACAGCATTAATTTCAGAATTTAAAAGATTCGTTCTTGCGATAGGGATATTCAAAATTCCTCTAGATTAGATTTTCGCCAGTCGATCAACCTCTGTAAACCAGTTCGTAATTCGTACTTGTAGTTAAAACCAAGATCTGAAGAAGCTTTCTTTGGACAACCAATACGATTTTGTACCAGTCTTCGAGCGTCGTCTTCACTGTAAGGGTTGTAGGTTACCTTAAGCTTGGATTGCTTGAGATCCAGGATCGTGTCGCATAATTCCTTGATGGTCGTCTGGGTTCCAGTGCCAACATTGTAAAACTCGTCAATTACCTGAGCTTGCAAAGCATTAATATTACAACGGGCTACATCTTCCACATCAATAAAATCATAAGCCTGGGTACCATCGCCGTTAATTGTTGGTGCCTCATTCGCGTCGATTTTGTTTAGCATGATGGGGATGACACCAGTGTAAGCAGCTGTTTGATCTTGATGAGGGCCATACACATTCATGTATCTTAGCCCGACATAAGAAAGACCATACCGATCATAAT
>Ga0209223_10002380_pt1 | contig 18918 bp, 17 predicted proteins | sample COG_06_FD_184750 | JGI IMG/M metagenome (GOLD analysis project Ga0209223, IMG submission 184750) | Pelagic Microbial community sample from North Sea - COGITO 998_met_06 (SPAdes) (version 2) | ecosystem: Environmental > Aquatic > Marine > Neritic zone/Coastal water | place: Helgoland, sampling...
CAAAACCAAGGGCTATGTACTTTTTTGCAATCTCAGGAGTGATTGCAATTCTTTTCTCTATTTTATGATTTTCTAAAACTGAAGCAATTCTCATAGATTTTAATCTATAACAAGAATATTGACATTAAAACTAAAACACCTATGACAGCGACAGTTCCCCACAATACAAATTTTGTGAAATAGTTCCAAGTATCTTTATGGTTTTGATCATCCATAAAAATTACTTTTGTCTTGCTTTAAATTTTGGATTTGTTTTATTAATTATATAAACTCTGCCTCTTCTTCTGACCAATTTAGAGTTAAGATCTCTTTTCTTTAATGATTTAAGCGAGCTTTTTATTTTCATATTAATTTTTTTAGCCTGGCAATGTCCTACTCTTCCGTGTCTTAAGACAAAGTACCATTGGCGCTGAAGGGCTTGACTTCCGAGTTCGGAATGGGATCGGGTATTGCCCCTTCGCAATAATCACCAGGCAACGTCTTATACTTAAAAAAAAACACATAGTAAAGTACAAAAAGTAATTAATTTACTATCAATGTCTAGGTTTTAATTAATTTTCTACTCCAAGTTAAAAAGGGGAGGTACAAAATCATTATAATATTTAACCAATTATTAAATACATTTCCAGTTGGTGCAAACGGCCAAATATATATTAATATCCCAGAAAGAATGCAAATTTCAAAATCGGTAAAAAAATCTTTTCCCTTGAATTTATAAAATGCATGCTTGATTACATATGCGCAAAAGTAAATAAAAATAAATATTAGAAACAAAAAACCAATAATACCAGTTTCAGCTAATATTTGAATATATGTATTATGTGGATGAGACGAGCAGGATAATCGGCTTGCCGAATATTTAGAATCATTACAAAAATTTCTAAAATTTTTAACACCAACACCGATAACTTTATTATCTAAAAACATCCTATATGCTGTTATATAATGATGAGTATGTTGTTTTGAAAAAGTATAAATTTCTTCTTCATTATTAACTAAATTCATTTGCTTTATAGTTTGATCAACCATTCTGTTTTTTGCTGCAGGGTTAAGGTAACTAATAATCACTATCAAAAATAAACTAGATATTAAAATGACTAATCTTATTTTTTTCAATTTCTTGGTAAATAAAATAACAAATATTGCTGACAAATTTACGTAAAAAAAAGCTACTCTTTCACCGCTTAAAAAAATTAATATTTCTGATAAAATAAATATCAAGATTAGTATAAAAAAAAATTTATCTTTTTTTTTTAAAAAAAATATAGATAAACCAAAAAAAATTGGCCATAATCTACTAACGTAACTTCCTAAAATTTTTTCCTCTCCAAAAAAACTGCTTATCCTTGAACCACCTTTAAAACCAACTGTAAAATATTGAAAAAATCCATCAATTATTAAAATTGTAAAACATGAAAAAATACAATAAAAAAAATATTTAATAAACTTATCATCAGTTTCAAGAAAGGCTATTATGGCAATTATAAAAATACCGTATCTAAAGTAAAAAAAAGAAATCTTAAATGACGCCAAGTTAAAATTATTAATTAAACTATTGAGTATTAGATAGCCCCAAAAAACTAGAAATAAATAAAAGTATTTATTTTTAAAATATGAAAAAGATTTTTTTTTCAAACAATAGGTTAAAAATAACAAACTGATAATTGAAATAGATAAGTCGCTTAAAAAAGGACCTGTAATTAAAAAGAAAGGTAATAAAATAAATAAAAAAATTGGCAAATTATAAAAAATAAATTTTTCATTGATTGAATTAAATGTCATAGATTTAAAATTTTTTTTATTAACTAGGTATAATTATGGTGATATATATCACAATATAAGCTTGAAATTACTAGTAAAATCAAAAATTAATTTAATTATTAAGAAAGTTTTAATAATTAGACTTTAATTCTTATACATTTTATAAAATAAATATATCTAATTAATAAACTTTAAAATTTAATGCACATTGCCTTAATACACTATTCAGTAATAAATTTTTTCTTATTAACTGTATGCGCAATAATTTCATATAAGTTAAATTTTTTAGATAAACCAAGTAAAAGAAAGATGCACTCTAAAGCTACCGCCTATACTGGTGGTTTGGCAATATCAGCATCTTATATATATGCACTGCAATTGTTTAATATTCCTGATAATAGTTTAAACATAATTATATCAATATCATTTTTAGTAACAATCGTAGGTTTTGTTGATGATAAATATAATTTAAATACTGGTGGTAAGTTAAGTTTACAGATAATTCCAATTTTTTATCTAATTATTTTAGAAGGAATGAATTTAAACCACATTGGAGACTATCATTATTTTAAATTACCCTTAAACACTTTTGCAATACCATTTACCTTAATATGTGTGTTATTTTTAATTAACTCTTTTAATTATTTTGATGGGATGGATGGTACACTTAGCCTTACATCAATTTCAGTAATAGGAATTTTATATTTTTTAACTCCAAATGAAAGTGAAAGATTATTTTTAATAACAGTTTTAATCCCAATATGTATTTTTTTATTTTTTAATTTTTCATTATTCAATCTTCCAAAATTATTTTTAGGTGATAGTGGGAGCTTGTTATTAGGATTTGTAATATCTTTTGTCTTGATAAATTTTGCTAATAAAGGAATAGCTCACCCTATCATACTTGCATGGTCTATCTCAATATTTGTTTATGAATTTTTATCAGTTAACCTTGAAAGAATCATAAATAAAAGAAATCCATTTAAGGCTGGGCTAGATCATTTGCATCATAAAATTTTTAATAAAACTAAGTCAATTCTTTATACAAATATATTGCTGTTTATCATGAATATTGTTTTTTTTGTTATTGGCTATTATACTTTTGTATATGCTGGTCCATTAGCATCTTTAATTCTATTTATATTATTTTTCATAATTTTTTTTATTTTAAGAAATCTATATTTAACTTCAAATACTAGATAAGATTATTAATTTAACTAAATTGATACTGATTTTTAGATAAAGCTAATTCAAGTTCAAAATTAAAATAACATACAACTTATCGTTGGCTTAAATATTTTTAATTTTAAATAAAAAAAAATAGTTTTTTTTAATTATAAATTAAGTTTTATCTATTTCTTGCCAACCTTAATAAGCCACCAATACTATATGCTGAGGTGTCATCAAAAAAATGGGCTAATAAAGTTAGTCTATAACTCGAGCAACCACCTAAAACTGGATGATTGGTGTGTAATGATGTTTTGCCCAAAAAAAGAAGTGGCTGATAATCTAAAAAATTATCAGTTTTTTTTTGATGATACTTTGCGAGTTTTTCTAGGCTTTTCTTGGAAGAGAATTTTTTATAGTAAACTTTTTCAATAAAATTAAATATTTCATTATTAGGTAAGCTTCTAATATTTGGAAAGTATATGAGCTCACCAGCTGTACCTTTTTCGATTGAAGTGGGTATTTTTATTGGCAAAACAATGGTAAAAAGATGAGAGTCAAAATGAGCTCTATACATTTCTTTTGAGTTTCCAGGCTCAACTTTTCTAGCAATATGATATTGATTTGATAATTTCCCTTTGTAATTAAAAAATTTTTGCGCTAGATCAAGTAATTTTGGTGTTAAATATTTGTCAATCTCAATATTATCTAAAAATCTTTTGTGACTAGAGGATAGTTCTTTGAATGTTAAGGGTCCCATTTCATTTGAGATATCATTTGCTATCTGCTCTAAGTCAAATTGTTTTAAAGAAGGCAATTTAACAGCTCCATCTTCAATAAGTTTCTCAAGTCTAGAGTCTATGTCATGCCAATAATTTTCTATTGTGTTTTTATTTTTCATTTAATATCTTTAAAAAAACGAACCATATTCACAGAAGGAATTATTACTACAATTATTGTTAATATTATTAATTTAAAATATAAGTATAATGATTTATTCTTTACATACCATTTTTCAAGTTCAGCTTTTCTTGGGGTAATTTTTTGTTGATAGGTTTTTTCAGGATCAGCACTATTTTGAAGAATCTTTTCTTCATCTCGAAAAATAATTGAAGCTACCCCCGAGAGTCCAGGTCTTATAGAGGATATAATTTTTTGATCATTTTCAAAATAAAAAGAAAACTGTTTCTGATGAAGGGGTCGAGGACCAATTACACTCATTTGTCCCATAAAAATATTAAATAATTGAGGAAGCTCATTCAATTTGGTTTTACGTAAAAATTTACCAAATCGAAGAACCCTAAAATCATTTTTTAATGTAACCGTACCTGCTCCCTCATTTTCACTATTTTTTAGCATAGTAGCAAATTTAAATAGGTTAAAACTTACCCTATTTACTCCAACTCTTTTTTGTTTGTAAAAAATTTCTCTTTCGCCAGTAATACTTAATATTAAAATAATTAGTAAGAGAAGCGGAGATAATACTATAATCGCAATTCCTGAAAAAAAAAAATCAAATAATCTTTGCATCATCTAAATCTTCTGAATAAATATATTTGAATTTACACCCTGATGAACTTGAAGCTCACCCACTAAATCAGCACCTTGATTTATGTAAAATGAATTAGCTTCTAGAGACTGCCCTACAATTATAATAAATTCAGAAATAGATGAAGATTGAAAATATAGTGATAATTTTTGATATAAATCGATTGCTATGCCTTGCCGTCGGTAATCTTGTTGAACACATATAGTTAGTAATTCAGCTTTTGGGTATCTATTTCTCTCAGATCCAGACATATGTCTCAAAATATTAATCATCTTTTTTATTATTTTTACGTTAAAGATTAATGGAATCAAGGCCTGTATAAGATCTATTGGATGATGGAGTATAGCTCTAAAAAGACCTGAGGTCCCAAGTGTACCAGCAACAAAGCCTACAAGTTTATAATCTTTATATTTCAATATCAAAGTTGAAAAATTTTCCTCATCAATACACTGATACATCAGAGCTAAAAATTTAACACCCAAACTAGGTAGAAAGCCAGTTTTTATAGAGTCTATATGAAGTTTTGCCACATCTAAATAGATTTGACTTCTATCAATTTTTTTATTTAACATTCTTTTCCAAAAAATTTTCTGGGACACTTGATGGAATATTTACAATACGGTCCTGAAGCCAAAGAGAGTTTTTAAGACCATCATTTTGACAATTTTGAAACATTGAAAGCTCAGACATCAATCTCCATACTGGACGAGTCATTACTCCTTTTGAATTTGTAAAATTTAGAAAGTTATCTCTTTTTTTTTTTGATTTAAAAACTAAGCTATTAAGCCAATAATTTGCTTTACTACCCTTTATCGGACGAACAATATTGATTTTTTGTTTTTTAAAAAAATCCATCCAATGATTAGCTAATTTTTTTTTAATTAATAAAAACTTATTAAGATTTTCCATTTGTGCACATCCCAATGCTGCATTAAGGTTTGGCATCCTATAATTATAGCCAATTTCATCATGTATAAATTCATATGAATGAGGAACTTTAGCCGTAGTTGTAATGTGTTTAGCCTGCTTTGCTAAATTAAAGTCATTGGTTATTAGCATGCCTCCGCCACCAGTAGTTATAATCTTATTTCCATTAAAACTAAGTGATGCCATTAAAGAAAATGTACCAGTATGCTTTTTACCAACATAACTTCCTAATGACTCAGCTGCATCTTCAACAACAGCTATACCCCATTCAGCACATATATCGCATATTTTTTTTATCCGACATGGAAAACCAAATGTATGCATTGGAATACATGCAGTGATTTTTTTTCCTGTTTTTTTATTATAAGTACCACCAGAGCGTTTCTCAGCATTTTTCTTTAAAAAATTCTTTAAAGCAAAAGGGCTCAAACCCATTGTATCTTTATCTACATCAATGAAAATAGGTCTCGCCCCTGCATAACTGATAGCATTACATGTGGCTACAAATGTGAGTGCCTGAGAAATTACTTCATCGCCTGGCTTTACACCACAGAGTTTAATTGCGATATGAAGAGCATTAGTTCCATTTACTGTTGCAATAGCATATTTTGAACCTGTAAACTTTGCAACTTGCTTTTCAAATTCCGTGACCTTTTCCCCAACCGAAGATACAAAATTTGAGTCTACACATTCAACTAAGTATTTTTTTTCATTGCCTTTAAATATTGGTCTATGCAAGGGTATAAAACCTTTTCCAAAAATTTTTTTTGCTTCTTTTATAAAATTATTCAACACGATTCTTATTTATATATTTTTTTAAGATTTGTATCATCTAATTTTAGTAGAAATATTAGTAAATTATTATATTATTTTCAATTAAATTGATTCAAAAGTTTAATTTCAATTAAGCCCTGTTCTCTTTTTAAATTAAAATAATCAATAATCTTTTTGAGTAAATCAAATTGTTTATTGGTTTGGTAATAAAAATTAGATGGATGAAACCATATATGAAAACATTCATTTTTACTTATTGCTAAATCAATACCATCTTTAATTTTTTTAAACATTGAAAAATTTGTTACAATGGTTCTGATACCATTTTTGCTTATCAAAAGAATTGAAGTTGGTATTTCAGTTAAACCAAACTGATCTATTAAAGGACTAACAGAATTAGTTTTAATAGGAATTACTTTATCTATTAAATTAGATATTTTACCTAAAGATTTATTGTATTTATATACTTTTTTATACCAACTTTTATCAATACTTCGATAAGTTTTAAAATTAAATTTTTTCAAAACATCAAGATGAAATACATTATTTCTTGGAAAAATAAAAACATCTGGATTGATGTTAATTGATTTTAAAAAAAAATTCGATTTTTCAAAATCTTCAATAATTTCTTCTTTGCTGCATGTATTAAACTCTTTATGGGCATAAGAATGTGAGGCAATTAAATGCTTTGTTTTAGAATTTAAAATATTGTCAAGTATATCTGGAGCATACCACGCTTTCTGATTTAGATTGCCCATCATCTTATTTTTATTATCTAATAAAGCAGCAACAACAGCCCATGTTACTGGTATTTCATTTTCGTCAAAAATATTTAACAAATTTTCACAAACTAATCTTTCTTTATCAATTATTTTTTGAATATTTATCGAGCTCAATTTATCCCATACACCCCAGGCTAACTCAAGATCTATAGATAAAACAAATGAAGCTTTTTTGGTAGACATAATTATTTAGAATTTATTTCATTAAGATTAATTTTAATATAATTATGCAATATAAATGATATTCTAGAATATGTATCAACTATTTTAATTTTGTTTTTTTTAAGAAATTTTAATTTTTGATAATTTTTATCTTTAATTAGTCTTTTTTTAACAATTTTCAAATTAGTTTTCATTTCAATAATTTTATATATTGAGTTTTTTAATAACAATTTCAAATAATCTGTGAATAAATTAGCAACGTGAATATCCGAAATCATATTATTGGGAGAGCGTAAAAAGGAACCAAAAAGACATTGAAATAAGCCATGATCAATAATTATCGACTGATTATTTTTTATGTGAAATCTAATGAATCCTATTACATATAAGTAGCTAAATATACTTTTAGATTTTCTTCTCACATCATTAAATTTAATAAATTTATGAATTTTAGCTATAAAAATTAAATCATTAATTTGAATACTGTAAATAAAAAATATTTTATAAAAAAAACGAATTAATCTATTTTTTTTTGATATATTTAAGAAGCTTGTATTTAATTTTTTTTTAGTTGCAATTTGTTTTGCTTTGTAACTTTTGCCAGAAGCTGAAAAGCCATATAATTCAATTATTTTCATTTAGATCTTTAACAATAATTTGTATAATATTATTTATTGGTTCTATTTTATTTAAGTCATTATTTAATTCAATAACTTCATTAGATTTAAATCTACTATTGGAAAAAATTTTATGTCTAACAATAATTTCATTATCAGTTTCCTTTGCTAACTTAATTCTATCTTTATTTCTTTTTAAACAAGTATCAACACCAGTAATCAATCTAAATTCTATATTTATAGGTTTAATTAACTTATAAAAGTAGTTTTCAATTTTAAATAAAAAAAAATTTAAAATATTTAAGTTATTATTCTTCAATAATCGAGGCCCATTTATATGACCAGTAAATTCTGATACATAACGGTCTAAAAGAAAAATATTAGTATTATTGTGAAAATAAAAAATATTAAGACTATAAACGTATCTCAATAGTCCTAGATTAATATTTTTTAAGATTTTAAAAATACCAGTATTTTTTTTCTCCTGATTAAAGGGCATATTTTTTTTGTATATTTTTTTTTTTAGGAAAAATTGCTCAACAAACTTAGGAAAGGGTTTGCCAATATTATATTTTTTGGTTTTAAAAAACTTAGAAAATAATTTTTCAAAATCATCGATTATCGTTGTTTTACCAGATGAATCTGCTCCACTTATAAAAATATATATAGCTTTTTTTAATCTAAATTTTTTATATCCAAATAATTTTTTTATAAAAACTTTAAATAAAAATTTAATTTCAACTAACAGCGAAACATAATCATTAAATCTTTTATAATTCGAGATATGATTTAATATATTGTTTGAATCATCTTTATTACAAAAGTTAATTTTTTTTTTATTAAGTTCAATTTTTGAGAAACGCAAGTTTTTTTTATTATCTGTATTTTTAATAAGTAATTCTAATTCATTAATATAACTATTTAGATCTCTATTGATTAAAAAGCTACCCAACCATGATTGATGTTTACAAGCTATTCTTATTTTAAATAATTCTAGCTGTAAATCATAATTCATTATCCAAAGATTATTTTTAGTATCGAAAAATTTTTTTTCAAAATAATTATAAAGCTCGGTAAGATCATAATTTTTAGATATGGAATTACCTGTAATTAACCTGAAATATACATGAATATGGTAAATTTTTTTATCACTTATAAATAGATAATGATCTATATTTTTGTGATTAATCGTAGTGGTTTTTACCTCAATCCACAGCTTTTCATTTACAAGTAATTTAAATTTTTCTTTATTTTTTTGATTGATGTAAATATCTAAATTTTCATTTCCATCAAAAAAATCATTTATTAAATTACAATTCTTCCAAACAACATATTCTATTTTGTTTTTATCTAATTCTTCAAATAAATCTAATTCTCTATTCATATTTTTCTTAAAAAACTATTTTGCAACTCTATTTTTAATAAAATATGTTTAACAAGGTTTGATATTAAAAATGCAATTGATAATATCGTAAGATTAAAATTAATTACAGATATAAAAATTAAAACTATCTGAAATATCGCACAAATCATTGAGATGAATTTAAGTTTTTTTTGCTTATTATTCATATTCAGAAAGAGCACTTGTGGGCCAAAAATTACTCTTAACATAGAATTAATTAGCAAAATTCTAAGAATTAAAACGTATTCCTTTAAGTTAATTTCAAAAACTTTACTTAAAAAAAATTCTGAAAAAATAAATATTATTAAGAAAAATGGTAAAGTAATTATTATAGAAATATTTCTGTTTTGATAAAATAATTTTTCTAGTTCCTTATTGTCATCGTTTTCTGAATGAATTGCATACATTGGTCCATATATTGAATTCAAAACTAATGGAAAAAAAAGTAAGCTAAAGGCAAGCCAATATGTTGAGCTAAAGTTTCCAATTGTAACTGGGTCATAAAAAAAAGTACAAATAAATATTGAGCCCCAAACCAATGAATAATTCACAAAATCAATAACAAAATAATCAGGCAATGTTTTTATTAATTTTTTTCTCAAATCTATAACTTTATCTTTTGCTGATGTCTTTAAATTTGAAAGAATAAAATAAAATAAAATATAATTATTTAGACTAAATATAATTAAACATGATAATAAAAAAAATAATGAAATTCTATTAATAGAAAGATTAATTCCTATAAAATTAAAACAAAATATTATTAAACAACATACAAATAAAATAGAACCTAAATCAGAAAAGTTTGATAGCTCTGGTAGCCTGAATGATCTTAGAAAAGATTTTTGTATTTGAATAAACGTAAAAATTGGCAATGAAATTGCAATAATTTTTAAGACACCTTTAACTTCTCCGTTATTATAAATTTCAAGAGCTATTTTTTTTTCAAAAACAATAATCAAAAATGAAATAATGAAACTAATAAATCCTGAAATGACAACTGCATAAAGAATTAATTTTTTTATCTTTTCTTTATTTTTGTTTTCATAAAAAATACTTGTTAATCGAAGAGTTGCATGATTTAAACCAAATTTAGAAAATATACTTAAAAAAGTTATTAATGAAATTGCTACAGTTAATATTCCAAGTGTTTCTTTATTCATTAAGTTAATTACAGTAAAGTTAAAAAGGATCAAACCAGCGCTAGCAATTAATTTACTAATTGATGAAAATATAAACCTTTTTATGATTTTATTTATTTGTATATTCATTAAATTATATTTGTAAATTAATGCTTATTAAAAACTCTATTATTCAAACTTGAATAATGTGCTAGTATCTCATTATAAAATATATCTCTTTGAAATTTCTTAACTATATTTTTTCTTGCTGATTTAGCCAAAGACTTGCAAAAATTTTTATCTAATAAGATTTTTTCCATTGCTAAATAAAGACTTTCTTCGTCTTTAGGTTTAACAAGTAATCCATTATTCTCATTTTGTATTATTTCATTGCACCCATTTATGTCTGAAACAATTGAAGGGACCATCAAACTTCCAGCTTGAAGAACGACATTTGGAAATCCTTCTCTGTATGATGGTAAAACCAAACAATCACTTGCAGCTAAATATGGGCGAACATCTTTTTTGAATCCTAAATTTATTATTCTCTTATTTGTAGCTATAATTTTTTTTGCATCATGTGAAATTGGGTCTAAATCTTTTTCCTCCCATCCTAATATTGATAAGCGAGTATTTTTATATTTGTGACTTAATCTAACAAATGCTCTGAATAATTCTTCGATACCTTTATCTTTTACAATACGACCTATAAAAATAAAAGAAAACATCTTAGTTAAAGCAAATTTTTTTTTATAAGTAAGAGCCATCTTTTTAACTTCTTTTGTTCTATTAAAGTAGTCTGTATCAATCCCATTACTACTTCCAGAACCTATAACTAAAAATTTTTTTTTAGATATTGAAATATTTTCTAAAATAAATTTTTTTAAGCCATAAGAGTTTGGGTAAACTTTTGTAGCACATTTATATGTCAGCCATTCAACAAACAATAATATTTTTCTTCTCAGCCCAGTAGCCTCCATCAATGGAAGGCCTGCTACCGTATGCAATCTATGGGGAATTTTACATATAACCGATGCTAACATGGAAATAATCCCAGCTTTAGGCGTGTGAGAATGTACTACATCTGGATGCTCTTTTTTTAAAATTTTAATCATCTTTATAAGTGAAATTATATCTTTAAATGGTGTTATTTTTCGGGTCATATTAAGTGATATAGTTTTTATACCCTCCTCATTTTTGAAATCGATAAGTTCTTTTCCAGGGCTTGAAATCGCGACCATATCATGAAACTTATTTATGTATTTCAGTTGCCCTTTTAATAGAATACTTAGTGATATAGGCTTTGTGGTTACTCTAATAATTTTAAGTCTTTTTCCCACTAGAATATCAAACTCATCAATTAAATTTATAATCTTAAATCAACTTTATCTGAAGGAAATAAATATTTCAGATCATAAATTACATGTTTTTTTTTACAAAAATCTAAAATAGTTTTAATCCCCATTGATTTAAATTTGTCATGTCCTACTGCAATTATAATTCCATCATAGGTATTTTGATTAAGTTTCAATTTTGGCAATATACCATAAGTCTTTTTGATATCTTCATGATCAGCCCAAGGATCGTAAAGATCTAATTCACAATTATGTTTCTTTAATTCTTCAACAACATTTTTTACGCCTGAGTTACGGATATCAGCACAATTTTCCTTAAAAGTTAATCCCATAATTAAAATTTTAGCACCTAAAATTTGTATATTTTTTTTTTTCATTGTAGCAAGAAATTGAGATGCAACATAATTTCCCATGTTATCATTTAATTCTCTGCCAGCTAAAATTAATTTTGGCTGATAACCTATAATCTTGGCTTTGTAAGTAAGATAGTAAGGGTCTACTCCTATACAATGACCTCCTACCAAGCCAGGTTTGAATGGTAGAAAATTCCATTTACTTCCTGCTGCATCTAATACTGCTTCTGTATCAATATTCATCTTATTAAAAAGCATTGACAACTCATTAATCAACGCAATATTTAAATCACGCTGAGTATTTTCTATTACTTTTGCAGCCTCTGCAACTTTTATACTAGGGGCTTTATGGGTTCCCACAATTACAATTTCATTATACAAATCATCAACTATATTAGCAATTTTAGGTGTTGAACCTGAGGTAATTTTTTTTATACTTGTAACAGTGTGTTCTTTATCACCAGGATTCATCCTCTCAGGACTATAGCCACAAAAAAAGTCTAGATTAAACTTTAGTTCTGAAAAATTCTCTAAGATAGGCACACATTGTTCTTCAATACAGCCAGGATAAACAGTAGACTCATAAATAATTAAATCTCCTTTTTTTACAATCTTGCCGATGTTTTCACTAGCCTCTAATAATGGTTTTAAATCTGGATTTTTAAATTCATCTATGGGTGTTGGGACTGTAATAATGTAACAGTTTGCAGATTTTAGATCTTCTTCATTACTAGTAAAAATTAATTTTTTGCTATCTTGAAGCTCCTCTTTTGTGGTCTCTAAGTTCTTATCTATTCCAATTTTTAATTCTTTAATTCTTTTTTCTTCAATATCAAAACCAACTACAGATCTTTTTTTTGCAAACTCTAAAGCAAGAGGTAAGCCAACGTAGCCTAATCCAATAATAGCTAATTTTAATTTTTTACTCTCATTAGTCATCATTTATAATAATCTTTATACCACTTTACAAAATGAGATACCCCTTCAAAAACTGAGGTTGAAGGTTTGTAATTAAATTTATCTTTTAAATTATTTGTACTAGCATAAGTATCTGGCACATCTCCTGGCTGCAATGGCAAAAAATTTACTATAGCTTTCTTACCCAAATTTTCTTCAAGCGCCTTTATGTAGTCCATAAGTTGTACTGGTTTATTATTTCCAATATTGTAAATGCACCATGGTGCCTTACTGCTTGCTGGATCTGGTTGATTGCTATTCCAATTAACATTAGCAGTTGATGGATTATCAAGAGTTTTTATTATACCTTCAACGATATCATCAATATAAGTAAAATCTCTTGTATGTTTACCATGATTAAATACATCTATTGGTTTTTCATCTAAAATAGCTTTAGTAAATTTAAACAATGCCATATCAGGTCTTCCCCAGGGCCCATAAACTGTAAAAAACCTTAGACCTGTTGTTGGCAATTTATAAAGGTGACTATATGTGTGTGCCATCAACTCATTAGATTTTTTAGATGCTGCATAAACAGATAATGGATGATTAACACTATCATTTTCTGAAAATGGCATTTTTGTATTTGCACCATATACACTTGAAGAGCTCGCATAGACTAAATTCTCAACATTATAATAACGACAGCTTTCTAAGATGTGAGCAAATCCAACAATATTAGTATTAATATAAGCAAGAGGATTTTCCATGGAGTAACGCACTCCTGCTTGTGCTGCTAAATTAACTACTTTTTCAACTTTATGATCTTTAAATACTTTATCTAAACTTTTCCGATCGCTAAGATCTATTCTATAATGCTGGTAATTAGCGTGTTTTATTAATCTTTGAAGCCTTGCTTCTTTAATTTTTGGATCATAATAGTCATTATGATTGTCTATACCTATAATGTTGTCTCCTCGTTCTAGAAGTTTTAAACACAAAGAAGAGCCAATAAAGCCTGCTGATCCTGTAACAATAATTTTTTTATTCTTATAATTCATAATAATTTTTAATTTGTAAGCAATTGATACTTATACTAAATCATTGTCAAATTTAATTTACAAAATATGTATTTTATAAACCTTTTATATTATTTGATTAATTTTTATAGTAAAATTCATTCCAGGCATTATTATAAGATTTAACCATTCTATTAATATCAAAATTTTTATTTATTCTGTGCCTTGCTTGAATGCATCTTTTTTTCCATTTTTTAGTACCTATTTCAGATAATGCTTTTGCAGTTATTTTTGCCAACCTTAATGGATTTTTTGGAGGCACTACCCAACCAGTTTTACCAACAATATAAGCAGCATCACCTACATCTGTTACAACACAAGGTGTTCCACAAGCCATTGCTTCTGCTACTACATTAGGAAAACTTTCACTATTACTCGAAAGAATATGAAGATCCAATTCACTCATAAAAGAGGGAATATTTTTTTGGGGGCCCATAAGTTTAATATGATTTTTTAATCTTAATTTTTTGATAATACTGACCACATCATTATTCTTATAATGTATGCCTTTACCAACTAGAATACAAAAAAAATCAATCTTTAGATTTTTAAGCAAATAAAGTGCGTTGAGTAAATTAAAATGATCTTTTTCAAAGTTATAGCGCCCAACAAGACCAATTAAAGGGGTTTTATTTCTAATATTTAATTTTTTACGAATAGAAAAAAAATTTTTATTTTTTGGTTTAAACATTGAGAAATCATATCCATTAGGAATATGCAAAAAATTTTTGCTACAATATCCTAATTCTTTATGAACTTTTATTGATCGCTTTGAATTAATTATAATCTTTTTAGGCAGCCACCAAGAAAGCTTAGATAGTAATTTTACTATCCAAATTGTTTTTTTATTTGATTGATTTTCTTGAAGATCTGAGTGACGGATATTCCATAATATATTCTTAATTCCAACCAATCTTGAGGCAATACTTCCAAAAAAATCTGAATGATACATCCATGTCTGAACTACATCTGGTTTTTCATGATAAAGTATTTTCATTAAAGAAAAAATTTTTAAAATAAAAAAAATATTTGGTTTCATTTTAAGGTAATAAAGTTTAATTCCCAGTTTATCTAATAGTTTGCCGTATTTTCCTTTATCTAGTAAAGATATAACTACTTGATTGTGAATATGACTATTTTTACAAATATTAAACAGTGTTCTTTCGGCACCACCATCTCCTAATGTAGTAATTATATGAATAATTTTCACCTATTATATCCTTCTAATTTATTTTGTTTTCAAGATTTTTTTATTATATAGCTTATCCTTTGTGAGCATAACGAATTTAGGAAGCAAGGGAGCAGCTAATAGTATAAACATAAGAATAAACTTTGATCTATGTCGTATTCCTGTACCAAAGTTTCCAACAGCAATTCCAAATAACAAAATATATAAAAACAATATTATTAAAATTATTTTTAAGGCATTATCTAACCGAATAGTTTTTTGATTAAGAAAAATCAGATAAACTAAATACATATAAAAAAAAGCATCCATCATACCAATCAAATGACTCATTTTTGTTATATCCCAGGGAAATGGTGAAAAAACAAAATATACCATTCTAATAGGACCTTTGTAAATCAACTGAACTGGTTTATCGATTATTAACCACTCAGGATAAGACGCGTCACCTCTAGTGCTATTTTGTGTTTGTGTTAATAAGCTCTCTATTTTAATAATATCTTTAAATGTACCTAATTTTGGAACTTCAAATTTCCCTAAAATATAAGATCCAAAGAAAATTATTAAAAATAAACTAATCATCAAAGTTTTGAGATAATGGGGAGAAGATATTGGTCTTATAAACATTTCTCTAAAATTTCTTAGTCCAACAATTCCAAGAAAAACTATAGCACCCATAAACATAGCTCCATGAAAAAACATTGCTCCAATAAAACCTATCATTGCCACAACAACAGAATTAAAACTACCAACTCTAGTCCAGTTGACCACACCATATAAAGCTAAAACTAAAAAAAATGAAATATAAGCTTCCCGCATAGTTAAACATGAATATAAAATTAATGAGGGAAATAAAGCTAATACCCAACCAGCTTTTAATGCAACGTGTTCATCCCAAATCTTTCGAAGAAGAAGCCAACCTAAAAAAATAGACCCCATGCCAAAAAGTAAACTTAACGACTGTGCCATCAATTTGCTTTCACCAAAGAATAAGTAAAGGAGTGCAATTATCCAGACAATAAAATTACTCCCCGGTCCTGGATATTGACTTAACAGATTAGAAAATCCAGTTGATGTTTTAAACATACGCAATGCTTCACCTTCAAACGAGCTTGCATCACCAGTACTATCTGGTAGTGGCACAACATAATAACCAATTAAAAGAACTATGATACGCACAGTTAAAGCCACATAAAGGATATTGGCAACAGCTGGCCACCGAGTTGTTATCAATAATGTAACTAAAGTTACAAAAAAAATTCCAGTAAAACCAAAAAAATCTGCCATTAAGTTATACACTTAAGAGTTTGAAGTTTTAAACCCATAAAATTAAATTACTTGATATCCTTGTTGCGTTATTAATCTTTATCTATCAATATTCAAAAAGTTCATTAAACACACTAGAAAAGACAATGTAATTAAAAATAATAAAATTTCTATTTAATTCTTTTATTGAGACCAAGATTACATAATAAATAGCTAATCTAATAACTATTAATTTATTCAATACATATCAGCTGCATTGCTCTATTTTTCCAAGTGTATTTTTTAAAGTCAATTATAGCCTTGTTTGCTAGCCTTTCTCTATTCTCTTTTTTCTTTAATATATATATAGCATTCACTAAATCATTAATATTTTCAGGTTCCACTAGTATTGAATTTTTTGAGTTAAGTACTTCTCTCAAAACAGGTAAATCAGAAGCAATAATAGCTTTTTTATTTGACATATATTCAAAAATTTTAAGAGGGGACATAAATTTGCTAGTATCTCCTGCATTTCCAAATACTGAAACTTGTTTTGCATAGGGTGCTAATACAACATCAAAAGAGTTTCTATAATACAATGTTTCTTTAGGTGATACAAAACCATAAAAGTGAATATTGAATAATCTTAAATTTTTAATATAATTTTTCCAGTACTCAATATCTTCATTTGTTCCACCTACAATATGAAAAGACGCATCATTTATTTTTTTTGCACACTCAATTATAAGTTCGATTCCTCTACCTTTGTATAAATGCCCCACATATCCAACTTTTAAACTATTCTTGTCTCCAGAGAGATCAATTTTAGTATTAAAATTTAAAACTTCATCTGCACCATCATGAGCTATTTGAATTTTATCATTATTCAAAATTCCATTTTTTAAATACATACTTTTCAATATTTGAGAAATAACTACTAATTTTTTGAAGTATTTACTTGAAATAAGTTTTTTGAAAATAATTATTCTATGGTTTTTCATATTATATATAGATTCATGTGACTCATAAATCACTTTATTCTTTAATAATGTAGCAAGATAACAGCCATGTAAAAATCTTCCATAAACTAAATTAAAATTTTTATTTTTTAATAAATAAAAAAAAATAGCTAAAGTATATAAAAAAGCTCCTATCTTTAAATTTGGATGCCAAAGTTTTTTTACCACAAAATTTTTTTTTACTCCATAATAATCAAAAATATCGTCTACATCTTTTTCGTATTGATTTTTTTGGTCAGGTGCTAGCAAAACTACCTCATGTCCATTGTCAGAGAATGCTTGACACATTTTCATCACATGTATGCTGTTAGCTGTTCTAGATGGTATGATGGATTTTGATATATATAATATTCTCATATTTTTATTAATCTAAATTCTTCTAACAATAATACATAGCTTTATAATAATTTATATTTCTTAAGAAATTTATAAATATTTAAAAAATTTAACTTCATAAGATGATATATTATTTTTTCTAAGATAATTAAGGTTTTAATAAAAATTTTTTACTAAAATATGATTGAAAACTACTAAAATAACCCCACGTTCATCTCTTTATAATTTTTTTTAAATAAAGTTTTTTAATAGTTTGCTTCAATTCATTTGTCTTTGGCATAAATCTATTAATTTGATTTGATGATATTGCAGTGTCTAAGTTATTAGTACTTTTTAAAATATTTTCATAATTTAAGTCATGAAGAATAGACAGTGTATCACTATTAAAAGATTGATTTCCACCAAATGGCATAGAAAATACATCTGATTTATTAATATTTAATCTATTTATAAATTTTTTACATTCAGCTATCTCGTGATATTGCTCTTGTGGACTGAGAGATGACAAAACATAATGACTCGCTGTGTGATTTCCATAACTCACAAGGGGGTGTTCAATAAAATATTTTTCATTATCAAAACAAAGTTTATGGCTTGAATTTATTTTAAGATTTTCTTTTAATAGAAATTCATCGATATTCTTTTCAACCTGTATGCTATTAAATTTTGGGTCTTTTGTGACAAAATAAAACTTTTTGATGTGATTTTTTTCAAATAGCGAAGAACTATTTACAAATTTTTGAACTAAATCATTTTCAATTAAATATCTAACTTTGTCTCTCCAAAATATTTTACCGTCAATCGTAGAAGAATTGATAAAAATAGTAAACGGGGTGTTTAAATTTTCAAATACTTCTAATGCATCATCTATCACATTTTTATAACCATCATCTATTGTTAGGCTTGCAAGTCCTTTTTTACTTTTAGCATTCACATACTCATCTATAGATACAAATTTCCAATATTTCTGAATATTCTTTAGTTGAGTTTCTAAAATTTCTAAACCTACATGATCTATATTTTCTGCAAACTTCGAGTTATTTCCCAATGAATGATACAGCAGTATTGGATTACAATTATTTGTTATCAATTTCATTGGAACAAATGAGGATAAAATATTTTTTACAGATTCGATCATTTAAATATTTGTCTTTATGTTATCATAATGCGGAAATATTCTTTTTAT
>Ga0209223_10002381_pt1 | contig 18917 bp, 30 predicted proteins | sample COG_06_FD_184750 | JGI IMG/M metagenome (GOLD analysis project Ga0209223, IMG submission 184750) | Pelagic Microbial community sample from North Sea - COGITO 998_met_06 (SPAdes) (version 2) | ecosystem: Environmental > Aquatic > Marine > Neritic zone/Coastal water | place: Helgoland, sampling...
AAGTAATTTTACACCTTGATCAACGTCTTTATATTCTCCAATTCTTATCATTATATTTTATTCTCTTTTCTTATTAATCTTCTGCACCAAATCTAGGATTAAAGTCAACCATTGAGGCAACAAATTCCATAGATGCATCATTATTTGTATATTTTTTAAATGAACTATCAGATGTAAATCTACCTGACTTAGTATTTAATATAGCACCTACTATATTTTTACATTCTACACTTATATTAACATCACCACTTTCAGTGTTTTCTTCATCAACTGCATGTGAGTTAATTACACCTTGCCATTTTTGATAAACTTGACCTTGGATTGATCCAGTTTCTTCATTCCAAAAGGCTTGATATATTGTAACTATACCACCTATAGCATTTACATTTTCTAAAGCAGCTATAATTGTATTTGGTATACCATTTAATTTTATAGTTATTGCATTAGTTTTTACATCTTTAGTTTCTTCAACAGCGGATAAACTTACTATATTTGAACCAGGTAAATATGTATCACTATTATATGTAATATTTGTGTAACCTGTATTTAAAAATAAACTATCAGCATTATCTGAAGTAACTTGAAATTTAATTAATTCAATAGGATAAGTTTTAGTACTATTTGTTTCAGCTAAAGTTACTGAATCTATTACTCTAACCATTATAAAACCTCCTGAAATTCAAAGGATCCATATGCATAATAGTTATATCCTGGACCAGGTACAACTGTTACATTTGGTCTACCATTTAATAATAATTTAAATTGTACTCCGTTACCATAAGTAAAAGTGTTAGGACTTACAATAGGATTGATTGCACCAGTCATTAATTTAAAACTAATTGTATTAGAACTTGCAGTAGCATCTTCTTTAATTTGATAAACTTTTGTGCTTGAACTAAATTGTATAAAATCACCAGCCTTAACATTACTTGAATTATCTACATTAGCTAATTGAACATCAACTCCACTTGTATTAGCATCAACAACTGTAATTGTTAAACCAGCTTGTGCAATTATAAATCCATTAGCAAAAGTTAAATTAATATTTGATGGTAAACTAGTTGTTTTAAAATCAATACCATCTATTAAACCTAACAGTTCAGATTCAACTTCATCATATTTTGTTTTAGTTAATAATGGTAAATTTACTTCCATAGAATAAAATGTCGGACTGCCTCTTTCTTGTCTAGCATAACCTGAATTAGATATTGATCTTCTAACTCTGGCTGTTCTATTTAATGATATATCATTTGTATATTCAAATATTTTTGACATTATTTTCTCCTCATACTTAATCCAGAAGTATTTCTACTGAAAGTTTTATTAGCACCACCAACATGTGATGGACTTGATGATATAACTGCTCTAATTTGATCTATTGCCCTTTGATCAACATTACCACTTATATTAATTGTATTATTAGTTACTGAACCTTGTTGTCCAACTTGACCTCTTGGTATAACAACTTCTCCTGGTGTTAACATTGCAGGAATCCTGTCAGTGTAAGGTGCACCACCTGGTACAACCCCACCTTTATTAAAACCTAAAAAACCAAATAAACTATTACCTGAACTTGCACTATTAACAGCCGCAGTTGCAGTAGCTAATCCTAATTGTTTTGCATATTCATTAGTAATTTCTTTTTGGTTTTGAACTTTTTTCTCACCAAGTTTTTCAAATAATTTTTCTATTTGTAATTCAATAGTTTTTGAAATAATAGTATCTAATACAGTTTGATATACATTTCTAAAAATATTTTTTATATTCTCTAATACTGAAAGATTTTGTCTCATTCCATCTAGTAATGTTGTACTAATTGTATTTGAAATTAATTTAGCTTCAATACCAGCATCTTTTAAAAGACTACCGTATGTTGTTTGAGCAGCATTAAGTTTACCTTGATCACGAATAAAATCTTTATTCATTTGAAAAATTCTATTATCCAAAGCCATTAATTTTTCTTTTGCCTTAATTGCTGCTATATTATCTTCACGAGCCATATCCCCTCTAGGATCAGCACCTTTAAAATCTTTAAATCTATCTGCTCTTGATAATGGACCTTTACCTGTTCGATATGCTTCTTGGGCATCTGCTAATGCTTTCCATTTTTCAGCAGTACCATCTAATTCACGTTGTAAGTTTTTTATAGCCTCAAGATTAACATCTTCATCACCTATATTAAGTACATTTTTAAATTTTAAAAAGTTTATTTTAATTTTATTTAAATTATCATTAAAATTACCCATCAAATATTTACCAAGGGCTTTAAGTTCATCACTAAAAGCTATTACAGCTACAACTGCAATTTGAATACCTGTTACAAGAATTCCTATTAAATTTGCTCTTACAGCCACATTAAAAGCATACATACCAGCTGTTGCTGACTTAACTACTATAGCTAATTGAACAAATTGTGCAGCAATACCTGCAATAAATGCTCCTAATTTTAATCCAATAAATATTTTAAATGCTGTAGTTATATTATCAATATTTTTAGATACAAATCTAATTCCGTTTTCAACACTTTTAAAAGCACCTGCTAATCTTTCCCCTACAGTTTTAGCTAATTCTTTTAATTGTTTATCATTTGCTTTAAAATTACCAACCAAAGCAATTACTTGTTCTTTTACACCTGCAAATAAGGGTTGTGCAGCAGCTTGTCTAAATCTAAAGTAAGCATCTTCAACAAATGAAACTTGTGCTTCTAATGTAGATTCAAAGTCTTTTGTTGCTTTAGAAAATTGACCACCATTAGCAAATACTTCAAAAAATTTCTTTCTAGTTTCTTCAATTGATACTTTAGCACCAGCTTCGAAACCTAACATTGCTCTAACGCCTCTTTCTCTGAATACATCAGCGGCAGCAATACCACCAGCAAATGCTCTTTGAATTTGTTCAGCAGTTTGTCTAAAATCTAGTCCTGTAGCTGCAGCAACGTTACCAGTTACTTCTAATATTTTAGATAATTCTCCAGCATCTTTAGATATAACGGCTAGGTTACCAGATCCTGCAGCAATCGCTTCTAGTGAGAAAGGTACTTTACTAGCAAACTTATTCATTTCCTCAAATGCTTTTGCACCCTCTGTTGTTGAATTGAATAATAGTTTAAATCTTACTTGAAGTGATTCAGTAAGTCTACCTGCAGCAAATGTGTCTTTAACAAATTTACCAATACCAAAAGTTACAGCAGCTAATGATGCAGCAACACCAACTTTTAAAGTTGTCCCAAGTGCAGCAAAAGTAGACCTTGATCTTGCAGCGGCTACTTCTAAACCTTTTAATCTTTTTGAAGCTATAGTAGCATTTGTACCTAGTTTATTTAAACCAGATTGTAATTTACCTATTTCGCTCTGTCCCTTTACATTAGCAATTATGTCTAATTTTACAGCCATGTTTCCTTTATCCGTTAGTTACTTCAATACTAACTGTATCAAAATGTCTTCTAAAAGCAGCCTCTATAAATTTAGTGGGTGCTTGCTGAGAATGTCCATTATTAAGGAACTCTATATATGTTGTACCATTTGTAACAATAATTTTTTCAGGTTTATCTTTAGGAACCAATATATTAATGTTTGATGATATAGGTGTTTTTTGATTATAGTATGTTTCAGTGTATCCAATGTACCAGCTATTTCTAGCCTGTCCTGTATCAACTGGAGTTGTTAATTTTACGTCAGCAAAAGCTTTTAATGCTCTTGCTCTAAATTCTTGTTCAATTGCCTTATCAATATCTTTAGCTAAATTCTTAGAGGCCGAACTTAGGCCTATAGTAGTTATTGCCATTATATTTTCTTGCCCTTGTTTATACCCTTTTTAATAATGTAACCTTGTGTACCATTGGCACCAGTATTCACTTCTTTTTTAAGGTTTTTAAATAATTCTTGTTCTTTAATTCTCTTTTTATTGATAAGGGCATATGCAGTTATTTTCTTCGTGTCTCTCATAATTACCTTTCAAGTGGGCAGTTTACACCGCCCATACTATCATTTTTCAGATTTTTTATTTTCCATAAAAGTTATATTATTTCTTTTAGCTATCTTTTTTAATTCATTAAAGCCAGCTTCTAATTTAATATCTTTTTGTTCTTCGCTTTTTGAAAACATATTTAATGATGGAAATAATTCTTTTACCTTAAGTGGTTTAGTACCTTGGTAAGTTGTTTGAGCCAATATAGCAGATCTATGATCTTCTCTCCAACCGTACGGTCTTGTTTCAAAATATTTAATCCAACCCATATATTCTTTGCTGGACATATTATAAATATGATCTAATGTAACACCTAATTGATGAGCCAATTCATATTCTGCTAGCTCTTCTTCCCCAATTCACCACCTTTATCATCTGATGCAGCTAAACCATTATATACAAGAATTTCTTGTGATAGTTCAGTTAATGCTTTAATCGGAAAGTTTTCAAAATCTGAATCTTCCATTTCATTAGCACCTACAACAGTTTGTTTAAATATAGCACTTAAAGTTTTTATACCAGCAACATCATCGGTTTTATTTACATCTAATGTTTTTTGTAAATCCTTTATACCTCTAACTGTTAGTTGTTTTATCTCCACTTCCTGATCCAGGAACGGTACTTTCTTCGTTATCTCTATTATCTTTATGTGTTTCATTTTTAATTTCCTCTAAGGGTTTTATATATAAATGTTTATTATTCGATTCAAAGTCTTCCATCATTTTTCTAATTTTATGTAAAATATCTAATGTTTCAAAGACCTCGACTTTATTATCTACGTCCTGCAGTCTATCATAAGTTTTTCTTATTGATGTATCTACAGATTTTTTTATGTGTAAAGAAGTTATTCTTAATACATAATATTTATTAAATGGTTTATTATCCATGATTTTATCCTATACAATTTGATTAAGCTGGGTAATTAAACCCAGCCTAATATATATTTTATTATGCGTCAGCAAACGGACCAGTATAGTCAGTTGAAGTACTTAAAGTCAAAGTTGCCTGATTTGAATCAGTCAAATTTGGCGATACTTCAAAAGAAGCTATTTGTCCTTTTACGTAAAATGCAGCATTTGCACCAGTAGCTGAATTTTTTACATCCAACTGGAATACATATGTTAATCCATCTTGAACTAAAGCTTGAATTGCATCATGTACACTTGGTACATAATTCAAACTAAATTCTAGTGTTGGAGCATCAGATTGTCCTTGTATTTGGCTACTTACAGATTGTCCGTAACTAGGTACGTTAACAATGTTAGCAGGTTTACCAAATGAAGGAAATTCTCTGATGTTAGTAACATCTACCGAACTTTCAAAATCACCACCAGCACCAATGAAGGTTTGATGTTCAGAATCTGAAGTTGGTAAAGTATAGTTACTATCAGCTTTGTATTTTAATTTAGTGAAAATACCAGCACCTATATTTGAAATTAGAGCCATTTTTGTTTTCTTCCTTTATATTATTTTTGGTTAAATTGATTTGAAATTGACCGTATAGTCTACATTATATAAACCAGCGTCTTTTGGGTCAATTCCAATATTTGTTATAAAGCTATTAGTTGTTTGTAGATATCCAGAGATTACTTCTTGATCTAATAATGTTTTTAGTAAATCAGCAATTTGATATGCTCTTTTCATACCTGCTCCAGCTGGAACAAATATATTACATACAATTTGACCGTTTGCTATTACATCTTGATAAGCTAATTCTGAAGAAAATGGTAATACGGAAACCCGTATCCATTCCTCAGCATTAATTTCCCCTTGATAATTCGCAGGAAATGCTTTGATGTTATTAGATGTCCAAGCGGTGGAAGCAAACAAACCTTCAACAGCTGTCAACATTTGTGATATTGTAGCCATTAAGATTCCCTTCCAACAGTTAAAGTAATAACATAATTATTATCTTCAAATTTATTTATTTTCCAAGTTTTACCTCTAAATACAACAGTGTCGTAATTATCAATTTTCTTAGAATCTAAATAATCTGAATCAAACATTAAATTACATTCTAGTCTAGGTGTATCATCGTTAGTTCTGAATTGATTTTCAACTACCGCTTTCGCAGTAAAAGAAGTATCAGTAGCAGTATCAACAGATTGTGTAGTAAAGTTATAATTACTTACAGTTTTATTTGTAAACACTATATCTTCACCAATATCACCTATGACATTAAATGCCATTTTTACATTATTTTTAATTAGTTTTGAGTAACTCATTAAGCACCTCCACTAACTTTAACTCCTCTATTAGTTGCAGAACTAGCAGGATTATCGAATTTAACAATTATATTTCGAATATGGTCAGGTAATTCGTTAAAATTACTAATTCCAGATCCTAAATCAAATGTTAAAGAAATAGAGCCAACTTTTAAATCTTTCAATCTAGGCGAACCTGATGATTGATCTTCTATTGTGCTCATATTTTTAATCAAGTGTAATGCTAACTCATAGGTAGCTTTTTTGATATCTTCAGGAAAAGTTCCATAACTTGTTGTTGATCTATCGTCTTCTAAAGTTTCATACCCACCAGATTTTGTATCCCAATAAGTAATATCTCTAGGCCACGATAAAGGATAAAGGGCGGTAGGCACAGCCGTTCCACCCCAATCCAAGTTATCGAGAATTCCTGTGGCTGTTACTAAAGCTCGTTCAACAGTTTCATCTGTAGCACTATCCCATGCAGATTGGTTAAGTCTATCATAGAAATAACTTTCTGCTTCTGTTATAGTTACAAATGAATTGTATCCTTTTTGTAAAGCCATTATTTTTCTCCGTATCTAATAGTTATAATATTAACCGTGATAAATTGGGAATAAACCAATTTGGTTAACGTTAGTAGCATGTACTGTCCAGTTTGTACCTAGAGCAAGATCAGCATTAGCAGGATATGCAGTTGCACTTCCAGCCCATGAGAATCCTTTAGGGTGCATTATATTACCCCATCTAGATAAAACAGTAACAAGACCACCACCATTACCAGCTAGTTCGTTTCTTTCAATAGCAGTTGGATTAGTCTGTGCAATATCAGAATAATGTACAGATCCAGCTTTAGCTAAGTAAGATACTTTTAAGCCTGCAGGTAGGTTAGCAGTTAACGATTGGTTGTTAATAATAAGTCTAATTTTTCCACCTAGAATAGTAGAGAAATTGAAGTTACCGTCTACAACTGGAGCAACATCAAGAACGTTTTGTTTTCTCATAATGTTGTAAGTTGCAGTATCAACTACTAAGTAGTAGAAAGGCTCTTCAAATTCACCTTTAACTTCAGTGATAGCATCTAATAGAGTATCAAAGAAAGCAGATCTATTGTTAGTTGTGTTTTCAATTGCAAATAATGGATTTGGATCATCACTAGCATCAGAACCAGTATAGAAACCAAAAGTACCAACTTTAGCAGCAGGATCAGAAGTACCAATTGTAGTTGCACCCCAAATTTTGTCAGATACACCATTTAGGATAGATCTTAATTGTAGATCTTCTCTTCTTGCTCTAACTGAAGCAAATTGAGAACCTAAGTATGATAATCCATCAACTTTTGAAATTAGTCTTTGAACTGACATTTCTTGTGCAGCAATATGATCAATATTTTTGATGTATACTGCTGATTTATTTGATACTGCCATTTCATTAATAGCAACATCAGTAGCAGTTTCGTTCTGTTTATTAAAAGTAGTTGGATCAGTAAAATCTAACCATCTTAATGTACCAGTGTAATTTTCACCTGAATCATTGATTCTTGCGTCAGAACCAACCATAGCAGTTGATGTTAATAACGCAGCATCAGCTCTTCCAGCTTGTTCGTAAGCAGAAATTGCTCTTGCAATGTTATTAAAGTTTGAACTTATTACAGTCATTTATTTATTTTCCTTTTATTATTTAAAGCACATAATTGTGCGGTTATTATTATAAAAGATAGGTCTTATTGAGACCAATCTCCGGCAACCTTAATTTGCCCTTTGCTAACAGCATTAAGCATTTCATCAGTTGTCATATCTTTTATAGATGACACAGGAGTAGTTCCTGTACTTGGTTTGGCTGGAGTTATTCCAGATCCCATGTTTGCTTTAACAGAAAATAAGAATTCATTATTATCGTCCTTAGCATAATTTGACACTGTCTCATCAATACTAGCTCCGTTTTCATTCACCCAATTTCCTAAAGCATCTTTCTTTAAACTTTTTACAATATCTGAATAGGCCATATTAGCGGCTTTTTCCGATTTGAAGTTTAAAGAGTTAAGCTGAGTACGCACGGCATTATCTCTGCTCAATTCTATGTTCTTTTGTTCATAAGCCTCAAGTTTAGCGTTCATTTCATTTAGTTTCATTTGCATAGCTTCAGAGTGTTTACCTTGTTGTTCAAGGCTAGAAATTTCAGCTTGTCTTTTCTCTACTTTAATTTTCTCAATTTGACTTAAAGCTTCATCTCTTTCTTTATATGCATTATCTAAATTTGATTTGATATTAGATATAGCTTTTGAAACCTCTTGATCAACCAGTTGTTTTACATCCGGTTGTTTAGTTTCATCTGCTGTTTCTTCTTTTACTTGAGTATTGTTTTCAATGTTTTCTGACATTTATTTTTCCTTTGGACACGGCCTTAGTTATATTTTAATTTAAAAACAAAAGATTAATTTGATAATTCTTCTAATTGTTTTAACGAAATTAATTTACCATCTTTATTAGAAAATTGAGAAAATTTAACTTTTCCCGAGTTAAACAAAGTAACTCTTTTTTGGTTTCCTAATACAGCCAGTTTAACTTCATTCGGTTGACTTGATAGCCATTCCGGATAAGTTGTTTTACCTGGTACTTGACCATTGATAGAGGCACGACGACTATCTGATAATCCAGCAATTTTTCGTTTTTGTAATCTATTATTATCTGTATTTAATAATTGATTAGTACTTTTTATTACAGGTATAGTTGTTGATCTACAATTAAAATGTTGTGGCGGTTGTGGTGCATTTTTATTACTTAATGAATAAACTTTACCATCTAATCTCCCACAAATTAAACTAGTTCTACTATCTAAGGTAGCCACATATTGGTAACCTTGAACAACATCATCATTTAATTTATATGTTGTATTTGATACAAAATTAGATGTTTCAGTTATTGCAGTTCTTGTTAATGTTTTTAATTGTACGGTAGAAGCTAATAATCCGCTTTTACCTAAATCCTGAGCTATATTTATCATAGCTTTATTTTGAATCATTCCAGTTTTAACTATACTTTTTATTCTTCTTTGTTCTAAAATACTTATAGATGCTAATTGTTGACTATAGGTTCCATTTGATCTAATAATTAAATCATTAACCTTTAAAGTATCTTTTACACCTTTAGCTTTATAAATATTTGTTAAGGCTTTAGCAAAAACATTTTTATAAAATCTAGCACTTACACCAGCTAATTTATTTAATTCACTAATACCCTCTTTATATATTTTTTTATAAGTTAAACGAATTTCAGTATTTAATTTTCTAGTTAAAACATTTATATTTGTTGTACCAGATAATGCTACAATTCGTTGTAATCTTATTTTGTGTGACGCTAAAATTTTATCAATTTCAGTATCCAATCTCTTTTCGTAAAGAGTAAGTAATGCACGGTGTTTCAGCATTCTTGAATATACATCATCGTTTATAGACATTTATTTTTCCTTAATCAATAGATTTGATTTTAGCAAGTTCATCATCAACTACTTTAGCATGATGAACAATTAAAATATCAGCATTATTAACATCAATTTGTAATCTTGCTTTATTAGTTCTTTGTGTTGATAAGGCAATTAAACTATTTCTCATATTTTCGTTTAAATCCTTTTCATAATATTTTTTATCATTAATTACTATTGATTTATTTTCTTCTTGTTTATTTTCTATTATCATATTATTTTCTTCTTTTCCTTCTTATTGTCATTTTTCTTTTTCTTGTACTTCTTACTGTACAACAACATCTTGATTTATTCACGTTTTACTTCCTCCAATATATCCACCTATAACACCAATTAATCCAGTAACTGACATTTTCATAAGTGTTATTATACTTTCATCAACAGGTCTATTTTCTTGTAAAGCAACATAATAATCTCCAATAATAATAATTCCTAATAAAATTAGAACACCACTTGTTATTAATAAAATTACAATGTCTTTAAAATTTTTAATCATTATTTTCTCTTTTTCATTTTAATACAAGAATTACCTTTACCTCTTCGGTAACCTGCCCAGCAAGCTTTACCTGCTGAACCCTTTTTCTTTTTATAAGCCATTATTTGCCTTTTCGTTTAGCAGCCAATATTTTATCTCTTAAAGCTTTTGGAAGCTTCATTTGTTTTGCAGTAAGTTTAGCCTTACCTGCACTTTTCTTAACACTACTTTTTCTTTTATAAGCCATTTTATTTACCATTTCTTACAAGACCAATATCTTGCTTTTGTTTTTGGACCAGGATTAGCACAATTATGTCTTGCTCTAAAACTAGCTCTTGCTCCAGGATTGTTTTTTCTTATTCTCATAGTCTTTTGACCAGCTGCTTTAGCTGTTGTTCCACCATGACCAAAATTTACTTTTACAACATTACCTTTTGCGTTCTTAACATAAACTTTAAATTTTTTTACATCACCACGCATTGGTTTGTTCAAAGTAACTTTTCTACCTTGATATTCTGCCATAATTAAGTATTCTCACCAGGTTGTTCTATACATGAAAATTTAGTTAATATTTGATATTCATTAATTTCTTCAGTTGTATATTCATTTAATATTAATTTAGATTCAAAATAACCTTTTTGTAAACAATCATTCCAATCATTATATTGACCAGGTTTTATTATTCCTGGACTACATTGTTGTGCAATAGCAGAACAAATATACATAGTTAATATAAATTTCATATGCTAACCCCACAAATTACCAGTAATAGAACCTTTACTATATTCAGTAGCCCTATTCTCAAAAAAATTTGTATGTTCGACACCATTAATTACCCAGTCAAGCCAACTTAATGGATTATCTTTAATTTTATAATTTGGTTTTAAAGACAATTGTAATAATCTTTTATCAGCAATATACCTTATGTATTGTTTAACTTCTTCAGATTTTAATCCACGAATACCACCCATCTCAAAAGCTAGGTCAATAAACTTATCTTCAAGTTCAACCATATCTCTACATGTTTGATATAATTCAGCTTTAAAATCTTCTGTCCATACTTCAGGATTTTCTTTTACTAATGTATGAAATAATTTAATCATTGATTCAACATGGTGTGTTTCATCTCTAATAGACCAAGTAACAATTTGGCACATGCCTTTCATTTTCCCAAATCTTTGAAAGTTTAAAAGCATTACAAATGATGCAAATAATTGTAAACCTTCTCCAAATGCAGAAAAACAAGCAATATCTCTTATTAAACCTTGAGTACCTTTGCCTTTAGATTTAAAAAGATATTCATGTTTATTAGCCATTTCTTTATATTCTTGAAATGCTTTAAAATTAGTTAATTGTGTTTCACCAATAGTATCATTTAATAATGAGTAACTATGAACATGATTAGCTTCAGATGAAACAAAAGATGCAAGCATCATTCTTACTTCAGGAGATTTAAATTTTGGAATATATCTATCCAAGTATGCTTGTGCAATATCTACATCACCTTGAGTAAAAAATTTTAATATTTGGGATACTAAATTCTTTTCTTCCTCAGTTAATCTTTCATTCCAATCCCTTACATCTTCATGCAATGGTACTTCACTAGGAAGCCAATGCATCTTCTGCATTGTTTCATATGCTTCGAACGCCCATTCATAATCGAAGGGCTTATAATAATTTCTAGTATCAAATAAACTCATTTATTTCCTTTTTGGTTTTCCAGTAACAACAATTTTACCATCTTCTTCTTTAACTTTCATTCCAGCTTGTTCTGTCTGTTTTTTAAGTTGACGATATTTTTGTGTTATAGTTAATTTTTTTTTAATCATAATTATTCCTTAACCTTCACAAGCTAAACAATCAGCTTCAGGTATTATTGTTCTTTCAACTTTTTTACTTACTAGTTCAGCACGTTTAATTGCTTCACTTCTACAGTAATATAAAGTCTTTAATTTTTTCTTCCAGGCTAACATATGTGTATCATGTAACTCTTTAATATTAACATCAGCAGGAACAAATACATTTAATGATTGACCTTGACAAATAAATTCTTGTCTATCAGCCGCATGTTCAATAATCCAACTTTGATTAATTTCAATTGCAGTTTTAAATACATCTTTTTCCCAAGCTGATAGTTCTTTAATGTGTAAAACAGAACCTCTATTACCTAAAATTGAAGTCCATGTTTTTTCATTATTAATACCTTTTGTTTCTAATAATTTTTCTAAAAATTTATTTTTAACAAGAAAAGAACCAGACATAGTCTTTTGAACATAAGCATTAGCTCTAAAGGGTTCAACACTTGGTGAAGTAGTTCCACAAATAATTGAACTTGAAGCATTAGGGGCGATAGCAAGTAAATGAGCATTTCTCATTCCAGTACCTTCCATATCCGGAGCTTCACCTCTTTTTATAGCTAATCTTTGAGATTCTTTTACTGCTTCTTCTTTTATGTGTTTAAACATTACCTTATTTTTAGCTTTTGCCATAGCAGATTCAAATGCAATATTATTTTTTTGTAAATAAGCATGAAAACCCATAGCGCCAAGACCAATAGATCTTTCTTGAGTTGCACTAAACTTTGCTCTAAATACACTATCAGGTGCATTTTCGATAAAACTTTGTAATACATTATCTAAAAACCTAACTATATCAGATATAAATAATTTATCGTTTTTCCACTCATCATATTTTTCTAAATTAACAGAAGACAAACAACACACTGCTGTTCTATCTTCATTAGTAGGTAAAGTAATTTCAGTACATAAATTTGAATGTCTAACTGATAATCCTAATTTCTTTTGTGTTTCAGGTAATGCATCATTGATATGATCAATAAAACATATATAGGGCTCACCAGTGGCTACTCTGTTTTCAAGTATTTTTAACCACAAATCTCTAGCTGAAACTTTTCTAACAATTTCTTTTGTATGTGGATCTATTAAATTCCAAGTATCATCATAAGTTGGCTCTTGAATACATTTTTCAATAAGTTCCATAAAATCATTAGTAATATTTATACCATGATGTAGATTTAAACATTTTCTATGTATATCTCCACCTGATGGTTTTCTTATATCTAAAAACTCTAATATTTCTGGATGTGATATATTCATATATGCGGCATAACTACCTCTTCTAGTTTTACCTTGGCTAAATGCCATAATTTCTGAATCTACCACTTTTAAAAAAGGTACAGTTCCTGATGATTGAGATCCACCTGATGTTTTAGTTCCATCAGATCTAATATCACCCCAATATCCACCAATGCCACCACCAATAGATGTTAACCAAGCATTTTCAGTATAATGATCAGTTAATCCTTCTCTACTGTCTCCAACATAGTTTAAAAAACATGATATAGGCATACCTCGTTCTGTTCCGCCATTACTTAATATCGGCGTAGAATACATAAACCATAATTTAGATGAATAATCATAAATTCTTTGTGCCATTTCGTCATTATCAGAATAGGCTTTTGCCGCTCTTAAAAATGCTTCTTGGGGACTATTTTCTTCGGGTAGTAAATACCTGTCCTTTAATGTAGTTTTACCAAAATCTGTCAGTAAATTATCTCTATCTTCTATTATCATTATTTATATACCTTCTACGTTTTTTAAATTATATTTACTGTTTTGACAGTAAGTATTGTTATAGATATCAAATATATTATTAAACTTGAATATAATATATATCTCATTTTTTTTAAATTCTTTTATCTGTTTGCCAATCGATCCATATGAGAATAAATTCTCCCAAAAACTTTATCTAAAGACATAAGTTCTTGTTGCATCATCGCAACTATTGTTTGTAATTCTATTAATGTAATTAACACCCATGTACTAAGCCCCATTAATATTGTACCTAGTAATGCTATCATTGCCGTATTTGTTTTTCTACTCATTGTACTGGTCCGCCAAATAAAGCCAGTAAAGTCATCATTACTATTAATAATGCTGTAAATTTGTAATTCATATTAATATTCCCCTTAATAAGTTTACTATATTTATTTCCTTCTTCTCTTTTTACATTTCGGACATTGTTTAATTTCGTTTAATTTTTTAGTCCATAATACTCTAAAAAATGGTTGAACAACCCCAACGGCTATTGCACCAATTATTATAGCTGACATAGACTGTGTAGTTATACCTGCTGTTACCCCAAATAAAGTAGCAGTAACTATTGTATCATTATTCATCATTATAGTTCCATAATTTCCTTTGTGATGCCCCCTATTTCTAGGGAGCATTAAATTAATAATTATTCTTCAGTAGTAGTATTACCTTGAATAACATTTAGTTCTTGTTGATATTGTTCTCTAGGAGAAACTATTTTATCATCTTGAGATATTTCATCATTACCTTTAATATCATCATAATCTGTAGGAATTGCATCATTATTTTTAGCAACTTCTAAGAATGTAGATCTTGGAATTAATCCATTTTGATACCATTCAGTAATTAATCTCATCCAATCACTTCCCCTAGGAGTAGCATTGAAATCAGAAGATAAATTAAATCTTATATCTGCTTCAGTTATTTTTATATCATATCTCCAATTTATAAGATGTTTAATAATCTTTTTCATACTTTCAGATATTTTAGCATTTAAACTTGCTAAAGCAGCATTTTGTGAAGCATTTCTTAAACTTAAGGCAACACCGGATGAATCAGAATTACTAGGCTCTAAACTTAGCATTTTAACACCAATTCTTGTTAATTCATCATATCCACCTTTAATAGCAGCTTCCATATCAGCAAGAGCATTAGTAGGTGTTTGTAATGTTTCAACAGTATCATCTTTATTAACAAATAACCAAGTACCTAAACCTTGCTTAACAAGATCAGTTTTTTCGGAATCAGTTAATGAATCAGATTTAACAACTGGAGTATAAGTTGCACTTAAATATAATAAATGGTTTCTTCTTGAAATTTTATTATATAATGCAATTTCTCTGTTTACAATGGCAGTCATTAAAGGATCAACTGTATCAATTGAACCATTTAAGGGAAAGAAAGGTATATAATCCATTCTTACGCCATTTTGAAATAAATTTTCATTAGTACTTCTTAAAACCCAGTCATCAGTTAATTGATCAAATGAATAATCAACTCCACCATCAATAAATGTAGGTGTATCAGCTGTATTTCTAATAAATGTATCAATTACATATAAACCCTCTTCATTCAATTTATGAACTTGTACAGTATCAATATATTTTGGATGATAAGGACTGTTTGGATCGTATTCAAGTACAAAATATCTAGTAATTAAAGTATCTAGTTTAACTTGGCCTTTTAAATCAGAGGAAGTAGACCAATTAACAATATTTTCAGCATGGTGTAATATTGGATAAGGTTTAACTTCTTTTCTATCAGCTGGAGATAAACTTTCTAAATCTACAGTTGGATAGTCTATTTGTATAAAAGCCCTTGATGTTTGTAATTCTTCCCATAAAGCAGTCGATAAAAATGATATTAGGTTACTTTTGTCAGATCCTATATCATCTAATATCCATTGCTTAGCCCCTTCTGGAGCCCCGTCAATTTCTAATAGTGGTTGTTTTCTTAATAAACCACCAATAATCATTTTAGTAAATTCTGAAGATACGCCCGGTACTTCAGCTTCTGCTTTATAAAAATCATATTGCTCTTGTGTCATCGTTGGGTTAAACGGAAGTAATAAATTGTCACTTGAAGGAGCAGAATCATAATCCTTTGTATAAGATGGACCTTGTATTAATGCTCTATTTCGTTTCCATTCGTTTACTTGACTCAGGTATTCATCATTTGGATATCCTGGGCCTTTGGCAGTTGTTGTTGACTTAACAACTGAACTATTTTTATATCTAATTGTCATTTGTGTTTTTTCCTAAACATTAAGATGAACCAGAACATCTGGCTCGATTAATAAAATAATTTTTGATTTGGCCGATCCCGAATCAAAAAAAATCGGGTTGCGTCAATGTGCGATTGGCCACCTTGTTAAAACGCAAAAAAGGGATCTAGTCCCCCTCACGCCCAGCAAGCCCATAACGCCCCGAGCCTAGTGAGCCAACAGTCAGTTCTATAAAGATTGAAAGCGCTCTAGTCGTACAGCCACATACACCTGGCTAAACATAGGTTTAACTGGGCTGTGGGCTATAAAATTGAAAAAGCTCGGACCGAATGAATTGTTATCGGACCACAAAAATTTAATAAAGCTTTATACACCAATGGTTTAGTGCCATTTGATTAACAGCTACCATTGATTAAACTTATACTATATATTGATTAATTAAGCACAGCTTAAAATGACCACGACCTATCACGGATAACTTGTGGTTTATGTTTACCTATTGGATATAAGAACTCACATATATATCTAACACCATCAGAAAAGTGTTCAACACCTTTTGATTTGTCGATTATAGCATTGTCCATACCAGTAGTAAAACCTTCTTTCCAAGTTGTTGTCTCTATTGAGGCAATTGTTCTTGGAACCTTACCTTTACTTAAAAATAGTCTGGTGTTACCAGCAGCATCCTTTAATAAAGCATTAACAGAATTAACACTATCAATTAATGGTGGTTGCTTAGACCTTGCCAATACCTTAAACCCAGCATCTCTTAATATACTAAAGTCTGTTGTACCGGTAGCAGCACTGGTTTTCATAGCCCTACCTGAAGCATCTGGATAACATATTATATCTCTATTTTTATAACGTCCTTTTATAGACCTTATTAATTGATATGTATCAGCATTACCATAAAACTCATCTAAAGCATGTAATTGGTTACCTCGATGGCACCATACCGTTGAAGCCATTATCTTAACATTAAAGTCAATGCTAATATGTATTGGCTCACCTGGCTCAATTGGCAGTAGATTATCAGTAACATGTATATCACGATTAAAATTATAAAATACAGAGTCACCAGTGTTGTTAAAGGTAGCACAATATTCTTGATTAAAACTTTTCTCATCCATAGTAACCCGAGCAAGTTCAATTTCTTCTTTCATATCTGGTCTAACTTGTTCAGCAGTAAACTGCCAAGACTTCCATACTCCAGTTTTATCTTCTTGACCTTTGACCCACATTTTATGAAAGTCATTGGTTATACCCTTAGGTGTACTTATTATAAATACACTTGCTCTTCTTACTGGGTCCGAAGTCATAGGTAATATAACTTCAGTAAAAGCATTTTGTTTAATAAAAGCAAACTCATCAAGCACAATAAATGTAGGTGATGGTGATATACCCCTTAAACTATCTGGTCTATCAAACCCTTTTAAAGTAATTTTTGAACCATTAATAAATCTTATTTCTAAATCTATTTCTCTTGGATGACCATTTATATGATCTGGGTGTACAATACTTTTTAAAGTTGTCCATATAGATTCTCTAATCATTGAAACAGTAGGTCCAATAATTAATGATCTTCTATTACCACCCTCTAAACAATGATTATATGCAGCAACACATGCCAAATAAGATTTACCAACTCTTCTTCCAGAAGCCATAACCTTAAACCTAGCAGGATCTGTTAAAACTTCCTGTTGAAATTTGAAAAGTTCTATTTTATGATCCATAATTATTATTTACTATATTTTGAATATATATCCAAAGCCTTACACGCTCTCTCTCAGTTAGCATGGTTTAAAACTATTTGTTTTAATCTTTCAGCTCTTGGACCAACTTGATTAGCCCAATTACTATCCATCATTTCAATGGCTGCTTCAATCCATTGCTCATCATTAATGGCTGATATAAATTTATAAAATTTACCTAACCTTGGAGCACCTAAATTAAAACACATATTAACTAACACAACTTGAATTAAATCAGGTTTATTAATTAAATCTGGAAACACCTTTTGTGTTTCTTTTATATATTTTTCAACGTCAGTTTGAAATACTTCATTTACCCTTTCAGGTGTTACTTTAGTTCCAATAGGCCAACCGTATTCTTCATCAGCCGTTGTAATTAAATGACCTATACCAAAAGTGGCATAGCCTAAATGATCTTCGTAAATTTCGTATTTTATACCTTCATCAATTTTTAATTGCTCTTGTAATTTATTTATAAGACTATTTTTCATTTTTATTAAATTTGTTATCCTCAAAAGTTAATTTGAATTTAGGTAAGTCCTTCATGTGCTCTTTTCTAACTCTTACATTTAGCATACTATTAACACACCAAGAGGAATCCAATCTGGATAATTGTAAAAGAAGCTCAAAAAGTTTAGCGGTTGCTTTAGACTTTGAGGTCCAAACAATCTCTTTATGACTTACCAATTTATCTCGGATAGTATTACTACCGAAATAACTAGCTAATGCCGCTCCGTATTTACCGGTAAAACCAATATAATAAGATCCGTCGGTATAGTATGTTATGTATACCTTATAAACTTTCTCAGTTAGTTTCGTCATCTGTATTTTGCGCTTGGTTTAATATAACAGCTTCGCTATTTTCTAATATTGTTATGGGTTTAACTTGTGGTTCGCTTTTTTGCACTATTGTCAATATAGGCACATTCGCCGATTGCAATGAAGCCTGTCCCACAGGTTGTTTTTGATACCCATACTCTAACAGCTTTTCAGCTATTCGAACTCGTAAATTTTGTGATCTAAAATCATCTTTGCCCTTAAGCTTTGATAATTCTTTAACTAATATATCAATAGGATCAATACCTAGTTTTTTTAATTTATCAATTGATGATTTATCTATGGAATTTGGCTCTACAGTATTTTTTGGTGGTCTACCCGCCCCAGGCCTAGCTCCGCCTTTACCTGCCATAATTATTCTCCATA
>Ga0209223_10002390_pt1 | contig 18830 bp, 15 predicted proteins | sample COG_06_FD_184750 | JGI IMG/M metagenome (GOLD analysis project Ga0209223, IMG submission 184750) | Pelagic Microbial community sample from North Sea - COGITO 998_met_06 (SPAdes) (version 2) | ecosystem: Environmental > Aquatic > Marine > Neritic zone/Coastal water | place: Helgoland, sampling...
CGAATTATAGATAGCAAAGGTACTAAATTAATATTTCTAGTATTTGATTTATCTAATTCGATAATTAATTCTTCCATCTTTGCGTTTCCAGGTCCTCTTCCCATTCCTGTAACTGTTGCATCTAACCAATTTACCCCATTATTGAAAGCCTCTAAAGTATTAGACAAAGCAAGACCTATATTGTCATGAGTATGAATTCCTATATTCCCTTTCCAATTTTTTTTAAGCAAGTTAATTGTATTGGAAACGTCTTTTGGCTTCATGCTGCCCATGCTATCAGCAAAATATATTACCTCAGGCTTAGATTTTTGAGCTAATTCACTGAACTTAATTACTTCATCTTTTTTTCTCTCAGCGATTTGCATTAGATTTAAACCTACTCGGTATCCTCTTTTTTTTAGCCACTTAACTGCAAAAAATGCATTTTGTATTTCATAAAAGTGACATGCAATACGAACAAGCTTTACAGGTGTGGTGCTTGCTTTTTCTGGAAATAATTTTTCCAAAGCGTTTTTCCACCCAATATCTGTGTATAAGTCAGATGCATTAACCATTACCCCAAGAGTCAAATTATCAGGAATTTTCAAACTTCTTATAAAATCATCTGAAGAAAATGCACATGGCCCCTTAAAACCATCATTGTTTAAAAATCTAAAACCAATTTCAACAATATCTATTTTTGCTAACTTCATTGCCATTAAATAGTCGTTAATTAAGCTGTCTGAAAAATCCCAATTGTTATAATACCCACCATCCCGCAGCGTACAATCAATCAATATTGGTTTGTTAATTTTGCTTTTCATATAAATTTTTAATACATTATTAATAAAAATTTAGAGTAAATTTGATAAAATGCAAGTAAACTGCGGTAAATGGCTTGGGGAAAAAGCTATTATTAAGAGTTTTGCAGTTCAACCTGCTCTATACTTTTCTTTAATGATTTAAACTATCTTAATATTCTTTTTTTCTGCTTATAAAAAATTTTCATTTTTTTAGACACAGTGCCAAACTAGTTTTATTTGATCCCAATTTTGTTTTCCAAGGTAAACTACCTAATGGAAGAATAGTTATATTTACCTCACTAATCAAACGTTCAACTGCTAAATATGGGCCTTCAACAGCATAATTGTTTGACCAAAGAGGTTTTCCATTTGGAAAATAATCATGAAGTAAAATAACTCCACCTTTATTAAGCCTACCTAAAGCCATAGGAATTTCTTGATATACAGTTGATGATGAATGATCACCATCTAGGAAGATAAAATCGAACGTATCTGCAGTGTTTTTAAGATAATCTGTGGAGATATCTGTAATAAAGTCAACAGGTGAAAAACAATCGAATTCTTTAATCATCTCAATTGGCGATTTAGTCATACCATGTTTAAGCCATGGTTTTTTTGAAACTGAATTTACATCTCTAATATCTACTGTTTTAAAGATTGATTTTGTTAACAACTTATTTTGATTATAATTTATTGCAGAAGCAATATTGACTGTCGAAGCACCAATATGTGTTCCTATCTCTAATACTGCTTTGGGCTTAAGATATCTTATTAAATAAAATATTGCTCTTTGATCTCCCGGGTTCACACCCCCCATAAAATCTACAAAATTCAAAGAGCTTAATTTATCTTGCCAATTTTTCCATGAATTTAGAATCTCTTCATTATTTAAAATATACCCCAAGTTAATTTCTTTAATAGAGATTAAATTGTTTGTGTTAACTTTTGATTTTTTCAATGAATAAAATTTTCTTAATCTTATCCAATTTAAAATTTTTATAAAGAAATTTAAAAGTAAATTAGGTGTAAATTTTTTAACTGTTTGTTTGATACTCATAAATTTTTTTTAAAAGATTATATATAAATTAAGTAAATATATTAATCATATCTTATAATTCTATCTCTATAATTTATTAGTTTTTCAGTAAATTTTCATAAATTTTCATAAATTTTTTCAACTGATTCATAATAATTTTCAATATTAAATTTTTCTATTACTGTTTTGTATAGATTTTCTCCATACAACCTCCTCATATTTAAACTTGAAGCCAAAAAAACAATGGACTCGCAAAGCTTTATTGGATCAATCTCTTTTGGTCTTGTCAATTCTAGTGTTTTAGGATTGATCACTACTTCTGGCATCGGGATTGCATTATTTGGTATTGAGTTAAATGAAATTTCTTTATCTGGATTAATTAGTATCCCACTAACACCGTCTGTAATTATTTCAGGTATACCATCTACATTCGATGCTATAACTGGTTTTCTACAATATCCTGCTTCTATAATAATATTGCCAAGTGGTTCTCTAATAGATGGTGTAACTATAATATCCATTTTTGAAATGAAATCTAGTGGCTCTTTTACATTTCCTAAAAAATGAATATTTTTATAATTATTTGAAGATTTTTTTAATATATCCCCTAATACACCTTCGCCTGCAATAAAAAAATCATATTTTGGTAATTTTTTAGCCGTCTCTATAAACACATGTGCTCCTTTATGAGCATCAAGCCTGCCAGCATAACCAACACTTAACTTTTCGCTATATCTATTATCATTTTTAGATACAAATTTAAAATCTTTACTTAAAAAACCATTATAAATTACTTTAATTTTTCTTTCATCTATACCAAATCTTTTAATAAGCATAATTTTACTTGCATTTGAATTAGCAAGTATAATCTGGGCTTTTAATGCGTTGCTTTTGTATATTTTGATATCTCTATCCTTCGCATTCCACGCCGCACCTCTTTCGTGAAAGATAATATTTGAATAGGGAATAAATTTTAGCAATTTATTTACAGAAGAGCTTCCTAAGTTATTATAAAAATGAATTATATAATTTTTTGAAATTAAAAAAAAAATAAATCTTATTTTAGAAATTAGTGATTTGTTTATATTGCTGTGATAATTTTTTAATTCAATAAATTGATTTCCAAGATCATGCATACTATATATACTATGATGAAGATTGCTTTTTTTTAAAGCATATAAAAAGTATGGAATAAAACTTCTTTGAACACCCCCTATGGCTGATAGCGAAAGTTGATGAATGGTTTTTTTCATTTATAATAATTTGAATAGTTTTTAGCAAATTTAAAATAAAATGAAAATGTTTTCTGAACACTCCCTATTCTTCCAGTTAAAGAAATTACGTGAATAACTTTTCTCATATAATATCGTAAAAATTTCTTAGTATTGTTTAACTATTTAAAATGCTGTAATCTATAAACCACTAATACAAAATAATCCTTTTTTCAAAATATTAATTTTTATTTCATTCATTTAAGTCTTTAATATATCTTTTTAGAGTAGATACCACATAAGCAGTTTCATTTTTTTGCAAATGCTCTCCTATAGGTAAGCTCAATAATTCAGCGTCACTTCTATTAGCAAAAAAATCTTCACTTGCCTGGTTCACATATTTATAAGCTTTTAGTTTAGGAAGCGCGATAGGATAATGAATACCCGTTTGAATATTATTTTCATTCAAATATTTTTTTAATTCTTCTCTTTTTTGAGTTCTTATAACAAATAAATGGTAAACTTGTTTTGCCCAATCTTCTTTTTTTGGTAAGATTATATCATTAATATCTTTAAGATTTTCTAGATAATAATTGGCCACATCTATTCTCGAATTTATCCATTTATCAAGATATTTTAATTTTACTGAAAGTATTGCCGCTTGGAATCCATCTAACCTTGAGTTTCGACCCTCAAATTCATGGTTATACTTTTCTATTCTCCCATGATTAGCAATCATTCTAGTTTTTTTTGCAATTTGATCATTGTTGGTAACTATTGCACCAGCATCACCATACGCTCCCAAATTCTTTCCAGGATAAAAACTAAAAACACCTGCGTCAGCAATTGCACCTATTTTTTTTCCTTTATATTTTGCACCATGTGCTTGGGCACAATCTTCAATAACTTTCAGGTTATTTTCTTTAGCAATAGCCAATACTTGATCCATATCACAAGGATGACCATAAAGATGAACTGCCATTATTGCTTTTGATTTATTTGTTATTTTCGACTTCAAGCTTGATATTGAAATTGTGTAATTATCTTTATTACAATCACAAAAAACAACTTTATGACCTGCTCTAGTTACCGCTTCCGCTGTACTTATAAAACTATTTGAGGGCACTATTATTTCACTGCTTTTTGGTAAATTTAATGCTTCTAAAACTATTTCCAGTCCATCTGTGCCATTGGCTACCCCAACACAATGTTTTGCATGTTGATATTCTGCAAATTCCTCTTCAAATTTATGTGCATATTTCCCTCCTATAAAAGCACTATCGTTAATCACATTTTTTATAGCATCATCTATCTCGTCTTTAATATTGATGTATTGATCTTTTAAATCTAAAAACTTTACCATTATTATATATCTTTTATTTTTTTCGCAGGGTTTCCCATGTATGTACCAGATTCTGTTATATTTTTTGTTACAACACTTCCTGCTCCAATAACTACGTTATCAATAATTGATACTGGGAGTATCGTAGCATTTGATCCGATTGAAACATTTTTTCCTATGTTCGTACTTTTCCAAAGTTCTTTATCTCCCTGAGCAGGACGGCCATTATGAAATTTATCATTTATAAAAACTACTCCATGTGATATAAACGTATTATCTCCAATTGTAACCAACTCACAAATAAAGCTGTGGGATTGGATTTTACAATTTCTTCCTATCCTGACATTTCTTTGTATTTCAACAAACGGACCTACAAAAGTATTGTCTCCAATCTCACACTCGTATAAATTAACTGGTTCAATAACTTTTACATTCAATCCAAACTTTACATCTTTGATTTTAGATTTAACAAAAATAGGTTTATTTACCATTATTTTTACCCAGTCTACAATTTGAAAGCTTAGATTTCAAAAATACTTCTTTTCCTGACTCAATTGAATTATAAATTGCAATAATTAACTCAAGACTTTTTTTACCAGAAATTCCATCTATAAGCTGTTTTTTATTATTAATAATACTGTCTACTACATGTTCATAATAAGCATGGTGACCAAAGCCATATACATTTGAAGGGTTAACTGAATACTTGTCCAGAACATCTTCATCTCCCTCTTGCTTTTTTTCAAAAGACCAAGTTTGCATTTTATTAACAGCAAACCCCGATATAACTACACTGCCTTTTTCACCTAGTATGGAAATAGAACCCTCAAGATCATGAGGTCGAGTTGCAGTTGTTGCCTCAATTATTCCTAGAGCACCATTTTTAAATTTTAAAGTAACCACGGCAGTATCCTCAGCCTCAATATCAACTAGAGAAGTATTTGCTTTTGCAAAAACAGATTCGACATCTCCCATCATCCACTCTAACATATCAATATGATGACTTGCCTGATTAGTAAGTACACCTCCATCTAAATTCCATGTACCACGCCATTGATCCTGATCATAATATGCTTGGTTACGGGACCATCGAACACGTACTGTACCAAGGACTAATTTTCCAAAACGGCCTTGTTCATAAGCTTGTCTCAATTTTATAACTGGAAGATTAAATCTATTTTGTTTTATAATGAAAAGTTTACAAGCATTCTCGTTACAAGTTTTTATCATTAAATCTGCGTCATCAAGTGTTAAAGCCAAAGGTTTTTCGACAACTAAATGTTTGCCATATTTTGCAAGATTAACTACATGTTTTGCATGATTTCCGCTTTCTGTAAGAACTGAAACTACATCGATTGACTGTTTTTGCATCATCTCGTCCATGTCAATATAATATGGTAAATTAAACTGCTCACCTATTTTTTTTGCCCTTTTTTCACGAATATCACAAACTGCGACCAATGAAGCATTTTTTATTTTATTAAAACCTAACAGCTCACTATGTCTTTTAGCTATTCTTCCACATCCTACTAAAGCAAATTTTAACATATATCTTGTTTATATTTTTTTAAATTAGTTACTAGCATTTAAATAAAATTTTTAAAATAATAGCTAATTTTCATCAATTACATCTAATTCTTTTTTAATTCTTTGGTGCCAATTTCCAATATTTTTTTCAAAAAACATTGTAGATAAATTTGAATAATGAATTCTTAAATCAAGATTAATAGAAAATTTTTCAATAAAATCAACTGTGTTTTTATGACAGTTTTCTTTAGCAATATAAAAATACTTTTTATCAGTACTTTTCAAAATTTTATTGTCAAGAGCTAAGATGGGTATGCCTTTAGATGTGGCTTCAATTACATTGTTTCCAAACATTCCTATATGGTTAAAAGAAATAAATATATCAGTTAATTCCAAATATTTTTCAATCTTATAGTGTTCTACTTTTCCTTTTAGCTCAACATCAGAACTTAATCCTAGATTTGTAATTTTGTTAATAATTTCTTCTTTTAAGTCTCCATCTCCAATGATTAAGAGTTTAAATTTTATAGATCTCTTTTTTAATTGATAAATTATATCTAGTAGCTCTATGTAACCTTTTTCTCGCTCAAGTCTAGATACACAAGTAATATTCAATACATCTTTTATTTTTGGAATAATTTTTTTTTTTTTTAAATCACATCCATTATAGATCACATGAAAGTTTTTATCATTTAAATCTTCTTTAGTTTTTTCAGACCAAGAACCATCATTTGTTGTGATGATTATTTTGTTCTTTAATTTCAAAGCTCTTAAAAAAAGTTTTGATAAAAATCCTCTATTAAAAAAAATATCATAATAATCTTTTTTAATACCTAACAATCTATAAACAATTAAACCTTTTTTAAAACTCAAAATATTACCAAATAAAATGTTATCTCTATCTAAATAATATATGGAATTATTTTTAAGTATAAAAAATAAAAAACTATATTGAAAAAGTTTATTAATTAACCATTGTATTTTTTTCATCACACCAGTAGCAGAAAATAATGAAAAATATTTAATTAATCTAACTTTATTTTGTATGCCTTCAATTTTATATTTTCCATTTTTAAACTTTTTAGATGAGCTACTATCTAGAAGAAATATAACCTTAACATCAAACCTATTATCGTTTTCTATATGTTTTATAAAATTATAATAAGCAGGAATTCCAGTATGTCTCCATGAGAGTTTTTCTATAGAAAGATGTAGGGGTCCATAAAGTCTAGAAATCACATAAATTCTTTTTTTCATAATGCCCTCATTAAAATATCTGTATCACGGAATCTATTTCCAAAAATATTAAAATATAAAGAAACTATTATCTATCTTAAAATTTTGACAAATAATTTTCTGACAACCATGAAATAGCATTTCTAGGCTTTTTATAAATATCTTTTATAATCTTAAAATAACTCTGTGTATCCATCATATGAGTTGAATCTCTAAAATAATAAAAAAAATTAATGTCAAATTGCTTCCATGCTTCTTTGCCAGTTTTGCCAAAAATAACAAAAAAAAATTTACAAATAAATCTCAGGGGTATTATCCACTTTGGAGTAATTTGTTTTTTATTAACCGGAATATCATCACCCCAGACATTTCCAAAATTATTTTTTTTGAGCATTTCAATGTATAATTTCTGTTTCAACTTGTAACCCAAAGGTACTTTTTGCCAAAAAAATAAATATTCATCATCCCATAAAGGTAATCTCCAATCATAACCATAATATTCATATATTCTTTGACCATTTATTACATATTCGCTTTGTCTATCAATAAATTCTGAATACTCATATAATAAATGATCATCAGAATTTTTTTGAATTTTGCCACACCCTCTTATTATCTCATCCCATAAATTAATCTTTAGCTTATTTAAATTATAATCAGTTTTTAAGTACCCCCATAAAGAAAAATGCTTTTCTATTAATTGATTTAAAACATTTTCTTTTTTTAATTTCACATTTTCAATTTTAGAACTATTCATCATATTTATATTAATATGCCCTCCGGAGATAAAATCTCCTGAATTTCCATTGATAAATACTGCATCATCATTTATCCAATTTATGTCTTTTAAATATTTGATTGAAGATAAACTTTGAATAATTGGTACAGAACAATATGTTTCACTAAAGTTTAAATATTGTTTGTAATCTTTAGAAGCATAAAAATGTTTTTCACTTTTGTGTGTAAGTGGAATTAATTTCCATTCAAAATCTAATTTTTTTGAAATTCTTTTAGCAATTTTTGCCTCAAAATTTCCAATTGTACCATAAGAGTAACATTTTACATTTTTAGCACCTAAATGTTTTAGTATAGATGCTACTAATCTAGAGTCATTTCCAGCACTTAGAGGGATAATAATTTGTCTATCACCAATTTTATTTAACATTTTTCTAAAAATATTTAATGTCACTTCTGACAATTCTTCTAAATAATCCTCAAAACTTTTATTAACTATTTCACCAAAATATTTGTAATATTGTAAATACTCATATGAATTTCCTTGGAATATAACTATCTCACCTGCCTTTAGTGAGTGTAAATTATTATAAATTGTTTTATTACCTATGACAAAACCAGACATTGCTATTTCTAGCCTTGCATTTTTTTCAATTGACTTGTCGAAACTATTTAAATTAACTAAATTTTTTGGATCCGAATCAACAAAAAAGTTGTCTTTTATCTTTGTAAAAAAAAGTGGAGTGCTTCTAATTTTATCAACTGCTAAAAAAGTCAAATTGTCTCTTTGAACAGCTAGTACAAAATGACCATCAATACTTGCTATAAAAGATGAAATCTCTTCTTTTTTTATATCTTTACAGATACTAACTATTTTATCTATCGAGTGAGAATAAATATATCCTTTAATCCATAAATTAAGGTTATTAGACGTAAATTTTTTCCAAAAGTTACCTGTTTTTATGTCAATATTTATCATCATTACATCATGTGGGTAAAAATAAAAATAACTTTTTATTCATAGGGTTTTGTTTTTTAAGTATTAAAACAGAATATGTTTTCCTTAAATTTAAAAATACATCATTTTAATTTTTAACTTTTAGAAAATAATCATTTGCAATTTTTTCTTGTTTTTTAATATCTTTGTGAGGAGAGTTTATAGCATCAATTAACTCATCAACATTTAAATAAAAAATACCCTCCTTAGTGTAAGCTGGAATAACTTTGACAAAAGAATTAAAGTCATTAAAATTATCCTTGTCATAAGGTCTTTGTTTCATATCTATATAAATTATATCTTTACCAGCACACAAAGCCTCAACAAATGCACTTCCAAGATAATCTAAAATAACAGTATCTGCATATTCGAGGCTTTCAATCATAGATTTGTTAGTTTTACTTTTTGTAAATGTATCTAAATTATTAATTTCGTGATAAAAACCCTTGGGGTGTGTTTTATACATTACGTCAAATTTAAATCGTTTTAATATTTCAAGTAAATATTTTTGCCAATCATAAAGCACAGGGTCTACGATCTTTAAAGTTTGAAATTGTCTGCCTTCAGAAACAAATGAATTGGGGATATATAAAATTTTTTTTGATTGAGCTTTTTTTTTACTAAAATGAAGATTAAATATTCTTTTATGATAACTTGATTCGATGGTATCGATATGAATATCCTTTTTAAATTGTTTTACTTTTTTTTTAAGATAATCTGCCCACTTTACACCATAAGTAATGTAAATATCTGTCTGAAAAAATTCATTATTCCAATAATTACTATCATCAAAAAAACATCTTTCTCCTCCATGGTTAAATCTCCATATTTTTGAACCATGTTTTTTTGCTAAATTCGATATTAATCTATTATAGTAACTATTTCCTGTGTGTGTAATTATATTTTGTGTTTTTTTTAAAAAGTCATCATAAATTTTAAGATCATTAAAAGCTCTTGAAAGGTATATTTCAATCATAAAATTAATTGATTTTTTGTGATCTAAACTAAGATGAAAATAATTTTCACTGACCATCAAAAAAATTAAAGAAGATATTTTGTCTGATAAATTTTTGGTAAATCTATTTTTTGTTAAATTAATTGGAAAATAATATGTGGGTAAAATTTTTAAACATTCATATTGAATATCTTTTTTAAATTCTTTTGATAATTGATTCTCTGAAACGAGTATAAATTTAAAAAATTTTTTAGATATATTTTTTACCATTTTAGAATAACAATATTTGAATATATTATTTTTTTTTCTTTTTTTTTGAAGATCCAACATAAATGTATTCACTATTGGTCTTTTCTGCCAAATGGGATCTATATAAATATTGCTATCTCTTGAATAAATTGGTTTAATATTTTGTCTTGATAATAATATAAAATCATAAACATGACTTAAATACTGAGATAAACTTGAATAAATATCATTCTTAACAATCTGAAAAATTTCATTTTCAATTTTTTCAAATTCAAAATTTTCTAATAAATTATAAAGATCTCTGGCAAATTTATTGTATTCGTTATGACTAATATGCCAAGAGAGTCTTTCATTTTTTTTATAAAAATCAGATTTTATCAGTGAAGTGATATCTAAATATTTTTTCATAATTTGAAATTAAATTGCTTAATATTTTAGTATAAACTTTATATATTATAAATTATCTAGCATAGCTATCACTTTATAAAGTGTGAGCTTACGATTATTATTTTTTAAAACTCAAAATTAATTTTAAAAATTTATCTATATGTTTAGGGACGGTATACATATCTTTTTTATTAAATGCGTTTATTGAAATTCTTTGATATTCTATTTTATTAGAAAGCAAATAATTTAATTTTTTTTCAACAATATTAAGTTTACCGAATGGGCAACAATATCCATTATAGTTATTGGTAACTACTTCACTTAAACCAGTTACACCCCATACAATCGCTGGAAGTTTATAATACATAGCTTCTACTAATACCAAACCAAAAGAATCTCTATGAGATAAAAATAAAAAAATATCACTAATCTTATAAAAACTTGAAACATCAAATGACTCGCCCGGAAATATTACAAATTTTTTATATTTATTTTTGATATATTTATAGTAATTTTGATCATTATACGTCCCAATAAAAATAAATTTAATATTTGATCCATCTTTGAATTTTTTGGCTACTTCACAAAAATCCTCCACACCTTTTGCTTTAGTAATACTTCCAACAGATAAAACTACTTTATCTGATTTTTTTATTCCAAACTTATTTCTCAAATTAAGATTTTTCTTTTTTCTAATATCGCTAACACCATTATAAATTATTTTTATTTTTTCTCTTTGAACGACATATTTTTCTATTAGTGTTTTTTTTGCAGCCTTGCTAACTGCAATAACTTTGTCTGCTTTTTTATAATTAAAGACTATTAATTTTTCATAAAATTTACGTAATAATAATCTAGGATTTAGTAATAGCTTTAGATAGAAATATTTTATTGGCTCATTTTTTATAAAAGCATTAAAGTGATGAGCTGTAATTTTGACATCCCATTTTTTTTCTAAAAAATCTAAAATGTAAGCATTTAGAACGTGAATATGAGTTATATTATTTGTATCTACAATTTTTTTAATTAATTTTCTGATATTTAAAATTATAAATCTTTTGTGTAATATATTTTTTGGAGATTTTACAGGAAATGCTAGATAAGTTATATTTATATTGTGCCTTAACATATATTTATACATTTCATCTTTCGCATTATAAAGAATTAAGTAATCTATTTTTCTTTTATTAAGCTCCTTGCAGCAATAAATAAGATGCCTTGATACTCCTTGAAATCCACTTTTTGATCTTTTTTCTAGTATGAATAATATTTTCATTGTGAACTTTAATAACTTATTAGTTTTTTAAAACAAAGTATTTTATTTTTTTTATAAAATTTAAAAACTCATAGGACTTGAATATTAACAATGTAAAAAATTTCATTTAATAATTTTTTATTTACTAGTTGATATTTTTTTTCATTAAATCGTTCGCTTTTTTTAAATCATTTAAATTATCAATATCTAAAGAACTATTTTTATCCATGACAAAAATGTCTATTTTACCACCAAGTCTATTTTTATTTTGTAATAAAATATTTGGTTTAGTTATATAAATTGCACCGTTTTCTTGATAAAAATTTACATCCTGATGACGTGGTCTTTTTTTTAAATCATAATTTATTGGATGAAAATTATTTTTACTTTTTTTCCATATAAAATATGAATTTTCACATACACTTAATAAAGAATCTTTTTTAGAGTAGTAAATTTTTTCTATTGCCTCATCTATATGCTTGGCGGCTCTTAATGGACTTGTGGGTTGTAGCATTATAACATAATCAAATTTCTCATTTAAAAATTGATATGCATGTATCATAGCTTTCTCAGCATGAATAATATCATTTGCTAGTTTTTTTGGTCTTAAAATGGTCTTTATTTTTTGTTTTTTTGAATATTCTAATATTGCTTGACTATCGCTAGTAACACAAATTTCTTTGATATATTTTGACTTTTTTGCAGCATCAATACTCCAGAAAATCAGTGGTTTACCATTTAAATTTCTCAAGTTTTTATTTTTAATTCTTTTAGAATTGCCTCTTGCCGGTATTAAAGCTAAAATTTTTAAGTTTTTCATAAATTGAGGTTTTAAATAATTATGATTTTTAATATTAAAGTATTTTCTTTTTTTTTAAAGAAATAATTGGAAGAATTTTTCATAGCATAAAATACTAAATTTCATATTAAATTGATAAATGGATGATTAGAATTTTTATCTTATAATTACATTTTTTAATTTTTAAAATTTTTAATTGTATGGAATAAATTTAAATTATTAAATTCAAAATTAGAGATATTTTTCTTATTAACTATACCTTTAAATAAATCATGAATTGGATCATTAAATTTAATAATTTTTGATTGTATTTGGTATTTTGAATAATAATATTTATAACCTGGTATAAACAATGTCTTTAAATGTAAAATACCTCTTTGGAATTTATTTTTAGGTAAAAGTAAATCTATTCTCGTTTTTTTATTAAATGATATGGGGTTATAAAATCTAATTAAACCTTTTTCACATATAATTTCAGATATATTTTGTTTAAAAAAATCGTATGAAATTATGACATTTGAGGTTACCGAATTTGTAAATTTAAAGAAAAATTTCACAGTCGTTTCAATATCATGTTCATTATATTTTTCTTTAACAACTTCAAAAGAAACAATCTTTTCATCTGTAACGTTTTTAAAAATTTCAAGAATATAATTTAGATAGTCATTAATTACACCTCCGTTTATTTTATCTGAATGTCGATAATTTTTTAAATTTTTAAATGGAGAAGCAAAAATTAAATTTATATGTGATATTTTTCCTAGTTTTTTTTCATTTTTTTTTATTATCTCATGATATTGATTATGATATTTAGCTACTAATGATTGAAAAATTTTTGTTTTTTTTTCTCTTGATAATTCAATTAATTCTTTTTCTTTGACCTCGTCTAATAAAAAGTTTTTTTCAAATATAATATCTTTTTTATTAATAATTAGATGTTTTGCAGCTTCATAACGATTATTTTCATGTGTAGATATATAGGCTACATCAAAGTCGTTTTTGTTATTTAAATCTTCATAATTAATGACAGTAGTTTGAAACTTCTTTGAAAAAAATTTAGTTCTTTCACTTTGATAGTTTGATACCAAATATTTTACTTTTATATTCAGCTTTTTGAAAATTGAAGAGTTAATGTTTTTTAAATTGTTTGAGGCACCTACTAAAACTAATCTCATATATAAATTATAGATAATTTTATTATAAATATAAATTTATTATTAATATTAATTCTACTTGATAGATACAGGTAATTTTAATACTTTGCTAAAAGTCATATTTTAATTCTTTTAGTTGAATTACCAATATCTGAGTTCCTTGCTTTTATTTTTCTCCTCTTCAAGTATTCTTTTTTTTCCATTACCAATTATTAATTGAATTTTTCTAATCATATTGACTAAATTTCTAAGTCCATCTGGTGACAGTGATGCAGATTGATCAGTTCCCCACATTGATCTATCTAAAGTGATGTGTCTTTCAATAAATTTTGCCCCCATATAACAAGCACCTATTGATGGGGAAACAGTGGACTCATGACCTGAATAGCCAACTTCACATTTATATCTTTTAGCCAAAATAGGTATTAAAGCCAAATTAAGATCTTCCTCTTTAGCTGGATAACTAGAAATACTATGCATTAATATAAATTTACATTTTTTTTTCTTAAAAATTTTAACTGCTTTTTGAATGTCTCTATGTGTACACATTCCTGTTGATATAAAAGTTGTTTTTTTTTGTTTTGCAACTTCATTTAGAAAATTTAAGTTTGTTATCATTGCTGAGGCGACTTTATTATATTTTGATTTAAATCTTTTTAAAAATTTAAGACTCTGAACATCCCATGCACTTGCAAACCAGCCTATGCCTATTTTTTTTGAAAATTTATTTATCTCATCATATTCTTTTAGTCCAAATTCAATTTTTTCTTTATATTGTAAATATGTCATCCTGCCCCAGGGAGTGTCTCTTATAATTTCTTTTTTATTTTCTGGAGTAGTTATATCTGGCGTTCTCTTTTGAAATTTTACAAAATCACAACCCGAGTCCTTCGCTAATTTCATTATTTTTTTTGCTAAAGATAGATCGCCATTATGATTTATTCCTATCTCAGCAATGATTAATATATTATTTTTCATTTATTATTAATTACTATTAACAGTGTTTAATTAAATAATCATCAATAATATAAATATTATTAACTTATAGTAAACTTGCTACAAATAAATCTTATTAAATGAAGATCTTTAATGTTTTATAAGCCAATCTTTAAAAGTTTTGTTAATTTAAAAATATTAATTATTTGAAATTACTTCATCAAATGTTCCTTGACTTATAAGTTGGCCTTTATCAAGTTTAAAGATTATATCACAATTTTTTACTGTGCTTAAACGATGTGCAATTAAGATAATAGTGATATTTTTACTCAAATTATTTACAGCCTCCATTACTACTTTTTCAGTTTGACTGTCTAGTGCGCTTGTTGCTTCATCCAAAATTAGCACTTCTGGATTATGATATAAAGCTCTTGCAATTCCAATTCTTTGACGTTGACCTCCTGATAATCTAACCCCACGCTCACCGACTATCGTTTGGTATTGTTCAGGTAATTCTCCTATGACAAAGTTATGTAAGTTTGCAATTTTAGAAGCTTTTTCAACAGCTACTTGATCAATATCTTTTGGATCTACCCCGAAGGCAATATTTGTTGCAACAGTATTATCAGATAGATAAATAGATTGTGGGACATAACCAATAGATCTTTGCCAAGATCTTGAATTTTTTTTTGTAATAATTTTTCCATCAACCTCTAAAACACCTTTTTGAGGTTCAAGTAATCCTAAAATAATATCAACAGTTGTAGTCTTGCCGCAGCCTGTAGACCCTACTATTCCAACAGTAAATTTTGCAGGAATACTTAAACTAATATCTTTTAATGCTGTTCGTGATGAATTTGGATAATTATAACTAATATTATTTAAAATGATTGATTTGTTTAATGATAAAGTATCTAGATCTTCATTATCGTTATACTTTTTAAGATTTTTAAACTCTTCATATAATTTATCCAGAGCAGGACGAATAAAAGTAAGCTGAGTGACGGCTACATAAATCTGCTGTAGTGAAGGCAATAAGCGATAACCAGCAAAAACATATAAACTAACAATAGGTAAAGCATTATTAAATCCACCTGTTTGAGCCATAATGTAGAGTATTATTAATAAAATACCTCCAAAAGCGATTGCCTCTAATATAAATTTGGGTAATTGGCCAATAACTTGTACAGCGGCGTGAGTTTTAGCAAAAATTTGTGAAGGATAAGTAAAATTTTTAATATAAGTTTGTTCTAAGCCTCCGATTTTTACCTCCTTTACTGCATTAAAAGCCTCACTAACTATTTCAAAACGTAACTGATTACTTTTTAATCGCTCGTATGCAATTCGTTTAAGGTACTTTCTAATGAAATAAAAGATAAACGCATATGCTCCACCAAGGAAAAGGCTAACTATAAGTGTAAGTTTAGGATCGGCAACAATTAGTAAAACTATAAGGGAAATTGAAATCATGCCTTTAGCAATCAAATCAAACATTGGTCTCAGACCAGCTCCAACTACTTGTTGAACTTCTGATAAAATAGTTTTTCCAAGTTCAGCACTATGACGACTTAGAAACCAGCTGTAAGGCTGGTGAAGATATCCTTCTACTAAACGTTTGCTGATGCTGTGTTCACGCATTTGAGAAAATCGAACTAATGCATAAGTTGTTATAGCTTTAAAAGCAAGAGATGAGATTAATAAAATAAATACAAGGATACCTAAAGCAAAGATAAACTGTTGATCATTTTCAACTCCAAATATTCTTAAGGCTTGAAGCATAGTGTTTAAAATGATGTTTGTCTCGATAAGACCAGGGTTTGATAGGACAGCCATAAAAGGCAAGATAGATGCCACACCAATCATATCTAGAAATGCCATTATGATAATCATGACTAATAACAAGTACGAATATTTGCGCTCGTGGGGAGTAAGTAAAAATAATAATTTTTTTAAAATTTGCATAAAAATTAGTTATTATAATATTTACGATACCAATTAACAAAATTTTTAACTCCATCCTTAACATTTGTCTTTGGATGATAACCTGTTAGGTTTTGTAAAACAGATGTATCTGCCCAAGTTGACATAACATCTCCTTTTTGCATTGGCATATAATTGCGAATTGCTTTCTTACCAATTACATCTTCAACTATTTCTATAAAATCTAACAACTTAATTTTAGTAGAATTTCCAATGTTAACAACTCGGTAAGGTGCTACAGGTGAAACATTATCTTTACTTAAATTTTCAGTGTCACTAGAATTGAATGGAATTTTATTTATTAACAAATAAATAGAATGAACTAAGTCATCAATATAAGTAAAGTCACGATACATTTCTCCTTGATTATAAATATCTATTGGTTTGTTGTTTATTATAGCAGATGCAAACTTAAATAATGCCATGTCAGGTCTTCCCCAGGGTCCATAAACTGTAAAAAACCGAAACATAGTAGTTGGGATCTTCCATAAATATGCATAAGAATGTGCCATACTTTCATTGGCTTTTTTAGTTGCTGCATAAATTGTAAGTTGAGAGTCTGTTTTTTCTTTTTCAATAAATGGCATTTTAACGTTTGCACCATAAACTGATGATGTAGAAGCCATCAAAAGATGCTTAATTTTTTCTTTTCGCGCTGCTTCCATTACATTAAATGTACCAATAATATTAGAGTCTATGTATGAACGTGGATTCTCTAAACTATAACGAACACCTGCTTGTGCAGCTAGATGAATAATAATTGCTGGTTTAAATTCTTTTGCCGTTGAATATAATTTTTTTTCATCTTCAAGCATGCCTATTGTTGCTGTAAAGTTAGGGTTTGTCATTAAAATTTTATGACGATTATTTTTTAAAACTGGATCGTAATAATCAGTTAGTCCATCATAACCGTGTACTGTAAAACCTTCAGCTAATAACACCTTTGCAAGATGAAAACCAATAAAGCCAGCAGAGCCTGTTATCAAAACTTTCATTTAATCTAAATTATCTTTTTTATATCGCTTATAGCTTGTTTAAGGTCTAGGTTAGCTACCCAATTTAACTCTTTTATAGCTTTTTTGGAGCTACAAAAAGAAGCTGCTACATCACCTTTTCGTCTTTTTATAAATCGAAAAGGGATAGATATTCCAGTTAGATTTTCAAATGATTTGATCACCTCTAAAACACTAGAGCCTTTGCCAGTTCCAAAATTGTAAATCTTTAAGCCTTTTTTCATTCTATTATTTTTTATCATTGCAACGTGTCCATCTGCTAAATCCATCACATGAATATAATCTCTTATTCCTGTTCCATCCTTAGTTTTATAATTTTTGCCAAAAACTTTTAGCAATGGTAATTTTCTTTGAGCAACCCTTATAATATAAGGAACTAAATTATTTGGAACATCTTTTGGGTTTTCCTTAATAAGGCCTGTTGAGTGATTACTTATTGGATTGAAATATCTTGCAATTCTTATACTCCATCTGTTATCAGATTTTACAAGATCCATTAAAATTCTTTCAATGATATATTTAGTTGTACCATATGGGTTTTGGGTATTTCCAATTTTTGCAGTTTCTTTTAAAGGTAATGATTGTTTATCATTATAAACAGTAGCTGATGAACTAAAAATAATTTTAAATATGCTGTTCTCTTGCATGCACTCTAATAAAGATAAAGTAGATCCAATATTATTATTAAAATAAGAGATCGGTTTTTTTATACTTTCATTAACTGCTTTAAAGCCTGCACAATGTAAAACCGCATAACAAGGATGTTTTTTAAAAATTGACCTTAATTTTTTTTTATCTTTTATATCAATATTGTAAAAAGTAACTTTTTTATTGGTAATTTTTTCTAATTTTTTAATTATACTTTGGTGACTATTTGAAAAATTATCAAGAATAATTGGAGTATAACCACTTTTAATTAAAGATACAACGCAGTGTGATCCTATATAACCCGCACCTCCAGTAATAAAAATACTTTTCACTTTTTAGTTTTGTTAATCATTATGTATATGTGAGCTTAGACAATAAAAACTAGTCTGTACATTATCAATAATTTAATACTAATAAGAATTATTAGATTTATTTGTAATATTAATATCTAAAATCTGGTAAAAATTTTTTTCAGTGCATAAATCAAGCCAATTGAGCTATTAGTACTGGTCAGCTACACGCATTACTGCGCTTCCACATCCAGCCTATCAACGTGGTGGTCTACCACGGCTCTATAGGAAGAACTAG